>ENA-OUQP01000214-OUQP01000214.1-human-gut-metagenome-genome-assembly--contig:-NODE-214-length-62566-cov-144.159076_pt1 | contig 62566 bp, 55 predicted proteins | sample MGYA00237951_ERZ548836 | MGnify/ENA primary metagenome ERZ548836 (study PRJEB26490, sample SAMN05194702) | human gut metagenome | biome: terrestrial biome; feature: human-associated habitat...
TAACTTTTTAAATCAGTCTGAGATGTGGGTATGGAATCTCAGATTACAATTGACGTAATAAGTGCAAATAAGGCAGTTCAGAGGGAGGAATATCAGGATGCTGTGTCAATTTTCTTTTAAAAATTTTAAATCATATAAAGAAACAACAACATTCGATTTTCAGGCAACATCTATTCCGGAGTTTTCAGAATCGCTGTTAAAAAGTGATAAAGCAGATGCACTTCTTCCTGTAGGGGTTATATATGGTCCGAATGGTGGCGGGAAAACCAATCTGTTACTAGCTCTTTCATGTTTGATTTCTACAGTAGTTAAGCCAATATATGAATTGGAGAAGGCAAGAGAAAAGATTATTATTCAGCAGAAGATAAGTGCGGCACCATTCTATTTTAATGAAATATCTAGGGAAATGCCGACAGAATTTGAAGTGTATTTCCGACAGGGAAAAAATGAATACAGGTACAACTTATCAATATGCGGGGATGACATTGTTGAAGAATCTCTGTATTGGAAATCCATTGGTGGAAAGAGAACGGGTATGGTTTTTGATAGGGAAGGTGCTGAAATTACATTGGGTGCAAGCATCAATAAAGCGAGTATTAACCGCTCGGTAAACCCCAAGATGCCATATTTATCTTTTTTGGCAATCAACTATGATATACCGGTAATTGTGGAAGTTCAGAAGTGGTTTGAATCATGCATTGTCAAAAACTATGCAAATCCGATTGCAGACAGACAAATAATGTTTTCTGATGATGAATCATATCGAAAGAGAATTGTTCGTGCACTAAATGATGTTGATATTGATGTATCAGGTTATCGGTATGATGAAGAAAATCATGAACTGTATACGCAGCGTATGATAGAGGGAAAGATTTATGAATTAAGTTTTAATGATGAGTCAGATGGAACAAAGAAAATGATCGCGGCATTACCTGTGATTTTGTTAGCACTGCAAGAAGGACGGCTGGTGATTATTGATGAATTGGATGCAAAATTGCATCCTAAGCTGCTTCGTTATGTAATTTCATTGTTTAAGAATAAGAATGTAAATAAAAAGGGAGCGCAGTTACTCTTTACTTCCCATGATATGACAACAATGAAAAATACAGTTTTCAGACGGGATGAAATTTGGTTTGCGGCAGAAAATGAAAGGCATGAAAGTGAAATATATTCCCTATATGAAATCAGAAGAGAAAACAATGAACGAGTAAATAGTACTGCAGCCTATGATAAACAATATCTGGAAGGGCGTTATGGTGCAGATCCATATCTTACAAATATGCTGGCAGGAGGAGAGTGGCAATGAGTTTAAAACCTCCGAAGAAAAGTGATTTAGGAAAGAGTTGGATGAAACCGCGGCGAGATAAGAATATATTGATATGTCCAGAGTACCATTTGATAGTAACAGAAGGAACTGAAACAGAACCACAGTATTTCGAAGCAATCAGGACAATCATAAACAGTCAGTATCGAGATAAAATTCAGCTTGACATTCATGGTGCAGGAGACAATACGCTTAGTCTTTTGGATAAGGCAATGAATCTGGTCATGAACAATCCGAATGGATATAAGCATGTCTGGATAGTCTATGATACTGATGATTTTCCGGCAAAACGCATCAATAAAACGAATGAATTATGTATTAATATATCTACAGAGGAAACACAATATCATGCTATCTGGTCAAATCAGTGTATTGAACTTTGGTTTTTGCTTCATTTCAGTTTTGTTCAGTCAGATATTCATAGAAGTGATTACTGGCCAAAACTATCTGAATGGTTAAAGAATATTGGACAGGGAGAGTATTCAAAGGGAAGGGCAGATATGTTCCAAATTCTGAGGCCTTTCATGGATTTTGCAATAACAAATGCTGAACGCTTGGAGGCAATGAATGAAGGAAAAACTCCTGCAAGTTCAGCTCCAGGCACAAAAGTACATGAATTGATTAAACACTTGAGACCATATTTAAAAATCGGATAGGATAGGAAGAAGGAACCAGTAAAATGATGCAGCAAAAAGAAAAATTAGAAAAACAGCTTGATTTCATCAGAGAAATCGACAAGGAAAAGGAGATATTCCGCCAGACTTATTTAGCTGATGCAAGCCGCAAGGAAAATGATGCGGAGCATGCCTGGCATATGGCTATCATGACCATGCTCTTGAGCGAGTATGCCAATGAGAAGATAGACGTGCTAAAGACAGTAGGAATGCTTTTGATACACGACATAGTAGAGATTGACGCAGGAGACACATATGCCTATGATGAGGCAGGCAAGGCCACACAGCATGAGCGTGAGCAGAAGGCGGCAAAGCGTATATACGGACTCTTGCCAAAGGAACAGGGCGAGCCGCTTTTAGAGCTGTGGGAGGAATTTGAGGCGCAGCAGACACCGGAAGCCAGATTTGCCCGCACCATGGACAATATCCAGCCAATGCTCCTAAACGATGCATCGGACGGGCTTTCATGGCGTGAGCACAGTGTAAAGCTGTCGCAGATACTCGGCAGAAATAAGCGCACAGCACTTGGCTCAGAGAAAATCTGGGATTATGCGTTTAACAATATACTGAAAAAGCATGTTGAGAGCGGAAACATCATAGATGATGAGGGCATCTTCTAAGTGGAAGCCGGCGTGAGTGCGGAAGTTAGCGTGAGCGGGGAAGATGGCGTGAGTGCAAAAGCCCGCGAGCGTAATGGACGGTAATAATGATTTACTGAAAAATCCCGTAGAATTCTATTGTAGGCAGTCGTTTTGTATGATATACTTTACTGGATTAAATCGGTGAACTATAATTATAAGGTGACTATTCAAGGCTACTTAAATAGTTACATGACAAGTATATTGAGCTTCATCGAAATCCACAGAATAAAACACACGGAGGAATCAAAATGAATATTGTATGCTTAGACCTTGAGGGAGTATTGGTACCTGAAATCTGGATTGCATTTGCAAAGGAGACAGGCATTCCTGAGCTTGAAAAGACAACAAGAGATGAGCCTGATTATGATAAGCTCATGAACTATAGAATAAATATTTTAAAGGAGCACGGACTCGGATTAAAAGAAATCCAGGAGACAATCGCAAAGATAGATCCAATGCCTGGCGCAAAGGAATTCTTGGATGAGCTTCGTTCAATCACACAGGTAATCATCATCAGTGATACATTTTCACAGTTTGCAGGCCCGCTCATGAAGAAGCTCGGCTGGCCGACAATCTTCTGTAACGAGCTTGAGGTTGCTGAAGATGGTGAGATCACAGGCTTTAGAATGAGATGTGAGCAGTCAAAGCTTACGACTGTAAAGGCACTGCAGTCTATCGGATACGATACCATCGCAAGCGGTGACAGCCACAACGATTTAGGCATGATACAGGCCAGCAAGGCAGGTTTCCTTTTCAGAAGCACAGATGCCATTAAGAAGGACTACCCTGAGCTTCCTGCATATGAGACATATGATGAGCTGCTTGCAGCGATTAAAGCAGCATTATAATCATAAATATAGTTGAAAAAGCTTCCCACATGATATTTTAGAGTGGACACATCCACCTGTACATGTGGGAAGTTTCTATATATTTATGTCATGCAAAATCATATGAAAGAAGGTAGAGTGTAGATGTATACGGTAACACATATATATGAGGCTGATTTTGGCTGTGAGGAAAGAGCAGACGGCGCAAAAGCAAAATGCGTGGTTTATCTCGAGGACGAAAACGGCAGACAGCGTCATGTAGAGGTTGAGGATGAATGGCTTACGGCAAATGGGATAGAAGAGGGAAGCAGCTGGAAAGAAAATATCACAGATGAAGCCTGAATCATAAACTATGAGATTAATTATGTGATTAGAGTATGTGAATAAATTTTGTTTTTAGATGCACATTGTGTATTGACAATAGTGCAAAAGGTGCTATAATAAAATTAACATATGAACAATCATTCATATGTTCAATAAAAAACGTACAGTAAATCAAATAATTCATGAAAATAAGGAGAATACCACTATGAAGAAGACTTACAAAATCGATGTAGACTGCGCTAACTGCGCCAACAAGATGGAGGATGCCGCAAAGAATACAGCAGGTGTAAAGGATGCTACAGTCAATTTCATGACACTCAAGATGAGCGTTGAGTTTGAAGAAGGACAGGATGCAAAGGCGGTTATGCAGGAGGTTCTTAAGAACTGTAAAAAGGTAGAGGACGACTGCGAGATTTTCTTATAAATTGCCGGGCGCAGGAATGACAAATGATATTTTTTCAATGCCTGCGCTATAGTAAGGGTGATTATCAAGAGATTATAATGAATGGAGCTATGGCGTATGAATAAAAAGCAGAAAAAAGTACTTGCGCGTATCATAATCGCAGCGGTACTCATGATTATATTACATTTCATACCGGTTAAGGGAATTATCAGGTTCCTGCTTTACATGGTGCCTTATCTGGTCATAGGATACGATATCCTGAAAAAAGCATTTAAGGGAATCAAAAACAAGCAGGTATTTGATGAAAACTTCCTGATGGCGGTTGCCACTGTAGGTGCGATAGCGGTTGCGCTCTATGAGAATGGTGACTATACAGAGGCTATAGCCGTTATGCTTTTCTACCAGATAGGAGAGCTGTTTCAGAGCTATGCAGTCGGAAAGAGCCGTAAGAATATCAGTGAGCTCATGGACATCAGACCCGATTATGCCAATATCGAGGTGGACGGAAAGCTCACCCAGGTTGATCCTGATGAGGTTGCTATCGGCTCAGTAATCGTGGTACAGCCCGGAGAAAAGGTTCCTATCGACGGTGTGATAGTTGAGGGTTCATCTACATTAAACACCAGTGCGCTTACAGGTGAGAGTGTGCCGAGGGATGCAAAATGCGGTGATGAGATAATCAGCGGATGCATCAATATGTCCGGTGTTTTAAAGATTAAAACGACAAAAGAGTTTGGCGAATCAACGGTTTCAAAGATACTTGACCTCGTTGAAAATTCAAGCTCAAAGAAATCAAAATCAGAAAACTTCATATCAAAATTTGCCAAGTATTACACTCCGGCAGTCTGCTACAGTGCACTTGCACTTGCGATACTGCCACCGCTTGTCAGAATACTTTTCATGTCAGCCGCACCACAGTGGGGCAGCTGGATATACAGGGCACTTACCTTCCTTGTAATAAGCTGTCCGTGCGCGCTGGTCATCAGTATTCCGCTCAGCTTTTTTGCAGGAATCGGAGGCGCTAGCCGCGAGGGCGTTCTTGTAAAGGGCTCAAACTATCTTGAGACCTTATCACAGACCAGATACGTTGTATTTGACAAGACCGGCACCATGACAGAGGGCGTTTTCGAGGTGGCAGGAGTCTACGACAATACGCTCGATAGAGAAAAGGTGCTCGAGTACGCAGCACTCGCAGAGAGCAGCTCATCGCATCCAATCAGCAGGAGCTTACAGAAGGCGTATGGAAAGGAAATCGACAGAACCCGCGTGACAGACGTTGAGGAAATCAGCGGTCACGGAATCACCGCAAAGGTAGATGGCGTATCTGTAGCGGCAGGAAACTACAAGCTTATGAAAAAGCTGGGCTTAAGCTACAGTGAAACTGACAAGGTCGGCACCATAGTCCATATCGCAATAGACGGCAGATATGAGGGCTATATCCTTATCTCAGATAAGATAAAGCCAACCTCAGCGGCAGCAATAAAAGCATTGAAAAAAGCCGGAATAAAAGGTACAATAATGCTTACAGGCGATTCGAGGACAGTAGCCGACTCAGTAGCGGCGGAGCTGGGAATTGATGAAGTATACAGTGAGCTTTTACCGGGCGATAAGGTGGCAAAGGTAGAGGAACTGCTCGCAAGAAAGGGCAGTAAAGAAAAGCTCGCCTTCGTCGGAGACGGAATCAACGATGCACCGGTGCTCTCAAGAGCAGATATCGGAATTGCAATGGGCGCCATGGGTTCAGATGCAGCAATCGAAGCCGCAGATATCGTCCTCATGGATGATGACCCGCTAAAGATAGCAAAAGCAATAAAAATATCGCGCAAATGCCTGCGAATAGTATATGAAAACACATACTTCGCAATAGGCATCAAGCTGATCTGCCTCGTGCTCGGAGCAGTCGGAATAGCCAATATGTGGCTCGCAATATTTGCAGATGTAGGAGTAATGGTGATAGCGGTGCTAAATGCAATACGCGCATTATTCGTACACAAGCTCTAAATGCATAGAGCCCAAAAAGCAGATATCAAAGCATGATGAAACTACTATATAAAAAATACCAGACAGAATGCACCCAAGAGGTGCACTCTGTCTTTCGCGTATATAAAAAAGTTACTGTGTAACTGCGAAGGCACATGCAATTTATGCGGAGCACCCGCCCCATAGCCAAAAAGTAAATATAACGCAAATATAACGCAGAAAGGACACCACACCATGAGCGAAAACATAAATGAACAGATAGAATGCTGCGACTGCAACGAAATCCACGAAGATCTTCTGAAAATAGTAAATGATACAATGCCTGAGGAAACCGAGCTCTACGACCTTGCAGAGCTTTTTAAAGTATTTGGCGACTCCACCCGGATCAGAATCCTCTTTGTGTTGTTTGAAGCGGAGGTATGCGTCTGTGACCTGGCAAAGGTGCTCAACATGACACAGTCCGCCATATCCCATCAGCTTAGGATATTAAAGGCAAACAAGCTCGTAAACAGCAGACGTGAGGGCAAATCAGTGTTTTATTCGCTTGCAGACGGACATGTGCGCACAATCATTGCGCAGGGACGTGAGCATATCGAGGAATAATACAGGGAGGAATACACGTGACAGAATTAGAAGAATACTATAACAAATTCAACGAGGAAAAGCGCCTGAACAGCCGCCACGGCAGGGTAGAGTTTATCACATCCATGAAGTATATACACGATTGTCTTGGCAGCCTGATGAATGAGAAGCAGCTTGATGATGAGTACTGTCCGTCTGATGCAGAAGCTGCGGAAGCAGCTAATAAAGTAGTAAATCTTGCTTCTGATGAAAAAATGCTAAGTGATATAAAAGCGCTTCGCTCACAGATCAAAATCCTGGATGTCGGTGCGGGAACGGGCAGATATTCAGTGCCTCTTGCCGAGGAGGGCTATGATGTGACAGCACTCGAGTTAGTTAAGCATAACCTCGGCAGACTGAAGCAAAAGAGCGATAAAGTAAAGGCATACCAGGGCAATGCCACAAAGCTGAAAAAGTTTGGAAACGATGAATTTGACCTCACGCTCGTATTCGGACCGATGTATCATCTGAAGTCAGCGGAAGAAAAGCTTGCCGCATTGAATGAGGCAAAGAGGGTGACAAAACCGGGTGGTTACATACTTGTGGCATACATTATGAATGAGTACAGCGTGATAACCTATGCCATAAAGGAGAAGCATATAAAAGAGGGCATAGAGGGCGGAATGCTCGATGAGAGCTTCCATTGTACGGAAAAAGCTAATGATTTGTACAGTTTTGTCCGATTAGAAGATATAGAGGCTTTAAATGCACAGGCAGCCCTCACACGTGAAAAGATAATAGCAGCCGATGGCGCAGCAAATTATATCAGGCCATTTTTGAATGCTCTTGATGAGGAAGAGTTTGATATGTTTGTACAGTACCATCTTTCAACATGTGAGAGAGAAGACCTGATGGGAGCAAGTGCGCACACGGTTGATATTCTAAGAGTGTGGTAGTTACGAACCGCTTCAATACAGTATAAGATTACATATGAGGAGAACTATGAAAAACAAGGGATTAAAAATTCTATTATCTGTGCTTTTGGTTTTATGCATAATTATGGCAGGAGCACTCATAGGAAAAGAGTATATTGCAGATAATATAAAAGAAGCCGCCAATCAGAATGGTGTGGATGTAGTGAAAGACACATCGGATGCCGGAAAAGAAGATGATAACGCAGTTGACAGTACGGCAGCAGGCACAGAGAGTACACAGCCTGATGCAGCAGCCGAAACAGAAGCGGATACACAAAAGCCACAGATGTCAACCATAGTGATTACGGCCACAGGAGACTGTACACTTGGCAACAATCAGGAGCAAAGCTATGACGGCAGCTTTAATTCTTATTATGACTCAAAGGGACAGGACTACTTTTTCGGCGGTGTGAGAGATATTTTTGAGGCTGACGATATGACACTTATCAATTTGGAGTGTGTGCTATCGGATGCGACGGAGCGCGTAGAAAAGCGCTGGAACCTCAAGGGAAAGCCTGAGTACATTGGAATTATGACGGGCAGCTCCATCGAGGCCTGCAGTCTTGGAAACAATCACACATACGACTATGGACAAGCTGGACTGGACGATACGAGAAATGTGCTTGAAAATGCCGGGATAGTGTATGGCTTCAATGATCATACCGGTATTTACGAGACAGCTGATGGGACAAGGATTGGAATAGTGTCGGTCAGCCTTTTGTCACAAAACGGTGACCGAGAGGCATATATCCAAAACGGTATAGCGCAGCTTCGTGAACAGGGAGCTGCGATAGTTATCGCATGCTGTCACTGGGGCATAGAGGGTGACCATTACCCTAATGACTATCAGCAGGCGGCAGCACATCGCATCATTGACTGGGGAGCAGACCTGGTAGTTGGAAACCACCCTCATGTGCTGCAGGGAATGGAGGTCTATAACGGCAAAATGATATGCTACAGTCTTGGAAATTTCTGCTTCGGAGGCAATAAAAATCCGGCGGACAAGAACACGGCGATTTATCAGCAGACGTTTACTCTGATAAATGGGGAATTGCAGCCGGGCATAGATGCACAGATTATTCCATGTACCTTAAGCAGCGTAAGCTCATACAATGATTTCAGACCGACAGTGGCTTCTGGCGAAAAAGCTCAGGAGATATGCAATTTAATGAACACATATTCACAAAATTGTAGTAATATAGAGATTGATGGGCTTGGAAAGCTGCATGTAAATTAATAGAACGAATTAAGATAAAAAGCAGTCATGCAACAAATAGCATGTACCATCATACAAATATAGTAAGGGAGCAAAGAGCAATATGTATATGTGGAGAGAGCGCAGTAAAGAAGAAAAGCATGAGGATGTAGTAAATACAGGCCTGCTGCCGCTTGATGTGGTAGAGGGATTTAAGATACGTCCGGGCTTTTTCAGAATGTACGGAGCGTGCGTGGCATCGAACGGAGTGAGCTTTACCATCAATTCCCATGGAGCAACAAGGTGCACTCTTTTATTGTTCAAGCCACAGGCATCAAAGCCGTATGCGAGGATTCCGTTTCCTGATTCATATAGGATAGGAGATACCTACTCCATGCTTGTTTTTGATATAAAGCCGGATGAATTTGAGTATGCATTTTCGTTTGACGGACCATATGAGCCGGCAAAGGGACTTTTGTTTAACGAGGAAAATGTCCTTTTAGACCCATATTCAAGAGCGGTCACTGGACAGCGAAAATGGGGAGAAAAGCCGGAGGGAGGCAAGGATTTTGAGTACAGAGCCAGAGTTGTAAAAAGCAGCTTTGACTGGGGCGACATAAAGCAGCTTGAGCAGCCCTTTGAGGATCTTGTGATTTATGAGACACATGTGAGGGGATATACAAAGGATAAGTCCTCAGGAGTCAGCGCACCGGGTACATTTGCCGGTTTGAAGGATAAGATTCCGTATCTTAAGGACCTTGGAATAAATGCAGTGGAGCTCATGCCGATTTTTGAGTTTGATGAGATGGAGAGCGCGAGAGTGGTCGATGGTGTGCAGCTTTACAATTACTGGGGCTACAACACAGTATCGTTTTTTGCACCGAATACGAGCTATGCCTTCAACGAGGAGCACAACCACGAGGGAGACGAGCTGAAATCACTGATAAAGGCTCTGAAGGAAAATGGAATAGAGGTCATTCTTGATGTGGTGTTCAACCATACCGCTGAGGGAAATGAGATGGGACCATGCTTTTCCTTCAAGGGTATAGACAATAACGTGTACTATATGCTTACACCGGATGCACACTACTACAATTTCAGTGGCTGTGGAAACGTTATGAACTGTAATCATCCTGTTGTGCGCAGCTTTATTATAGACTGTCTGAGGCACTGGGCTATTGAGTACAGAGTGGATGGCTTCAGATTTGACCTGGCATCCATTCTCGGAAGAGACCAAAACGGTGCACCTATGGCCAATCCGCCGATTCTTGAGTCGTTGGCATTCGACCCGGTACTTGGCAAGATGAAGCTCATCGCAGAGGCCTGGGATGCAGGCGGACTGTATCAGGTGGGAAGCTTCCCATCATGGAACAGATGGGCTGAGTGGAACGGCAGATACAGGGATGACATGAGAAGCTTTTTAAAGGGCGATGACGGTATGGCGGGAAATGCCATCACACGTATCACCGGCTCACGCGACCTTTACAGCCCGGAGAGCAGAGGACACAAGGCATCAGTCAATTTCATGACCTGTCATGATGGCTTTACACTGTATGACCTTTACTCATACAATGAAAAGCACAATGAGAAAAACGGCTGGAATAACACAGACGGAGACAACAACGGACATAGCTGGAACTGTGGCGCAGAGGGTGAGACAGACGATCCAAATGTAAACGGACTTAGAAGGCGCCTTATAAAGAATGCATTTGCAGCGCTTTTGTGCAGCCGTGGCCCGGCGATGTTTTTTGCGGGCGATGAGTTCTGCAACACCCAGTTTGGAAACAACAATGCGTATTGTCAGGACAATATCATTTCATGGCTCGACTGGAGCAGGCTTGAGGAATTCAAGGAAATCCATGATTTCGTGCGTCATATGATTCAGTTCAGGAAAGAGCATCCTATACTCAGAAAGATGACAAAGCCTTCATCCTGCCAGTTCCCGGAAATCAGTGTGCACAACGGTACGCCGTTCAATGCCTCGACCGATTACAAGACAAAGCTCATCGGCATCATGTATGCCGGAAGAAATGAGGAGGACACGGAGGATGATATTGTATTCTATTGCATGAATGCATATTGGGAGCCGCTTGTGATGCAGCTTCCGGTGCTTCCAAACGGAAAACACTGGCATGTGGACACCAATACCAATGTAGAGTATTTTGACGGAGAGGACTTCACGGCAAAGACGGAGCTTTTGGGTGTCAACACCATAAGAGTTCCTGCGAGAACCACGATAATACTTGTGGCAGAATAACAATAAAATCTGCAGCCCGGCACACATTGTGATATGTGTACCGGGCTGTTTTTCGTTACAGTTTTGGCTTAGACTGTAACATTTCCCCCTTTCATTTTTCAATATATTTTATGTGACATTTGCATTAGCAGCCGGTGATGGTTGTGAAGTGATACCGGAAGGCCTTGTATATATCACATAATCAGTTGTGAGTTGGACAAATTTCGTCTGTGAATCCAAGAAAATAATTGGGTGTTACACCAAAAATTGTACTTAAATGGCAAATGACAAAAATGTCAGGCACTCTACGGCCTGTCCTGTAGCCTGAAATCGTTGATTCTGCACAGCACATGATTTCCGAAAGAGCCACGTTGGTCAAGCTGTGGAGCCTCATCAGATAATCAAGCCTGTCAGGCACAGTTGTGCTAATGGTTGATAGCTGCCTTTCTTGTAAAAAGATATTTATTTCATTCATAAACAAATTGTAACACAATAATCGTAGAAAGCAACAAATATCTGAAAAAATACGAAAAAATTAGAAAACTTAAAATTACAATTTTAAATCCAGCCACCATCAAAAGTGATTATTTGTCCTGTGAGGTAATCAGGTGCAGTGATGACGGAGTAAGCCATATCTGCGACTTCATCGGCTGTGGCAAAGCGTCCAGCAGGGATTTCATCGGCCAGCTCAGCGCGTTCTGTCTCATTAAAGCAGCGGTTCATATCGGTATCTATGACACCGCAGGCTATGGCATTTACCGGAATATGCGATGGCGCAAGCTCCTTGCCGAGGGCCTTGGTAAATGCATTTATACCGCCCTTGCAGGCTGAGTATGCCACCTCGCAGGATGCTCCGACATTGCCCCAGACAGAGGAAATCTGTAGTATGCGGCCACATTTATCGGCAACCATATAAGGGATGACGAGCTTTGTAAAGTTGAAAACACTGGTCAGATTTATCGCCACGATATTGTTCCATTCCTCCGGTGTCATGTCGCTCAGCAGCCCGATATGCGATATGCCGGCATTGTTAATGAGCACATCTATATGGCCAAAATGGGAAATGGTATTCGCAACCATATCCTTGGCAAAGAAAAAGTCTCCTACATTTCCGGTGAAGCATAGCACCTCAATTCCGTATGCACAGTGAAGCTCATCAGCCAGAGCTTTTAGCCTGTCAGATGAATTGCGGCAGCAAAGTGAGAGGTTATAGCCACAGGAAGCCAGCTTTTTGGCAATGGCGGCACCGATACCGCGTGAAGCTCCGGTTATTATAGCTGTTTTATTTATGTGATTTGTCTGATTTGTCATGATATTCTCCTTATAATTTTCATACCTTGGGGGTTAGCCGGTCACTGCGCTGCCGGGCCGGCTTCATAGTATAAAAAAATAATTACATGATTAAATTACAGTTCAGTCATGGGTATGATACCTCGCTGTGAGGCTGGGCACAACAGTGTAAACTTTTATCATATTATACAGCATAAATCATACCATAAATATATATTATGGGGTAGACAAAATTTATACATTGTGATATTATTTAATAGTTGCAAAACGAATTGCAGACGGCGTGTGGCTCAGTTTGGTAGAGCGCTACGTTCGGGACGTAGAGGTCGCAAGTTCGAATCTTGTCACGCCGATTTATTTATGAATGTATCTGAATAGTTACCGACTATTTCATTTTAGGACACGCGTATAGCGTGTTTTTTTATTTGGTTTTTTGGGGAATCAAAGTAATATATTGCTTTATCAACAAAAAACAGTAAAATAGTACTAGTGTATTGGCTTGCTTTAATAAAGGGACAGGAAATAGGGAATATGAATATTTTTTTACATGCATTTTACACACTAATGATTTTGCATTTTACATTTCCCCATTACTATATCAGTTGTAACGAACAAAGAAACAAATTCAAGAAAGAAATGAAAGAGGAAATTAAAATGAAAAATCGTATGAAAAAACTTTTAGTTTTAGCAACTGCTGCAACAATGATGACAGCAGCATTTACAGGATGTGGCTCAAGCTCAGACGGAGCAGACAACAATGCAGATACAAGCGCAGATGAAGGTACATCAAATGAGAACTTAAGCGGTTCACTTTCGCTTGCAGGAAGTACTTCAATGGAGAAGCTTTGTGAGGCACTCAAGGAGTCATTCATGGAGAAGAACCCTGGAGTGACAGTAACAGTTGAGTATACAGGTTCTGGTTCAGGAATCGAGTCAGTAACAGCAGGAAGCGTAGATATCGGAGATTCATCAAGAGCACTTACAGATGATGAGAAAGCAAACGGCGTTGAGGAAAACATCGTAGCAATCGACGGAATTGCAGTTATCACAGACAAGGACAACTCAGTAACAGAGCTTACATCAGATGACTTAAAGAAAATCTACACAGGTGAGATTTCAAACTGGAAAGACCTTGGTGGAAAAGATGAGGCAATCGTAGCAATCGGCCGTGAGGCAGCTTCAGGTACAAGAGGAGCCTTCGAAGAGCTTCTTGATGTAAAGGATCAGTGCAAATATGCACAGGAGCTTGACTCAACAGGAGCAGTTCTTGCAAAGGTAGGCTCAACACCGGGAGCAATCGGATATGTTTCACTTGACGTGCTTGATGATACAGTAACAGCAATGAAAATTGACGGAGTAGAGGCAACAGAGGAAAACATTGTAGCAGGCAAATATCTCCTTTCTCGTCCATTCGTAATGGCTACAAAGGGCAAGATTGACGAGCAGAACGATATTGTTAAGGCTTGGTTTGACTATGTAAACTCAGATGAGGGACAGGCAGTTATCAAGAAGGTAGGCCTTATCCTCCCTCAGTAGAAATTATCGGGCATATTAAAGATACGAAATACAGACATCGCTACGAGACATCACTAGTAAGTATAAGTATAAAAATAATACAAAATACAGACATCGATATTAGACATCAGTATTAATACATATCGATAAGATACAGGGTTTCCTCAGGAAATGGCAGGTTTCCTGGGGGATTTTTGAAACAAGGAGTATCAAATGAAACATAAATCCATAGTAGAGAATGTTGCCCAAATAATATTCACGGTATGTGCGGTTGTGGCAATATTCGCAGTATTATCAATAACAATTTATATGTTCCTTAAAGGTGCACCGGCATTTTTCAAGGTCGGAGTGTTAAACCTTTTATTCGGAACAAAATGGGCGCCGACAGCGGCAGACCCAAGCTACGGAATATTGTACATAATCCTGACATCCATCATAGGAACAGCAGTATCTATACTCATAGGAGTGCCAATTGCTCTTCTTACAGCAGTATTTCTTACTGAGGTGGCAAATAAAAAGCTCTCAGCAGTAGTGCAGCCGGCAGTAGAGCTGCTTGCAGCAATTCCATCAGTAATCTATGGACTTTTGGGACTTATGATACTTAATCCGGTATTATACAAGCTGGAGAAACATATTTTTGCAAACTCGGCAACACATCAGTTTACCGGCGGATCAAATCTGCTTGCAGCAATCATAGTGCTTGCAATCATGATTCTTCCTACGGTAATCAACATGAGCGTATCATCAATACAGGCAGTACCGCAGCAGATGAGAGCAGCATCACTTGCACTTGGAGCAACAAAGATACAGACAATATTTAAAGTGACGGTTCCGGCGGCAAAGTCAGGAATCATGACAGGAATTGTGCTCGGAATAGGACGTGCACTTGGAGAAGCTATGGCTATCAACATGGTAGCCGGTGGAACGGTAAGCTTTCCACTTCCGTTCAACTCAGTGCGTTTCCTTACCACACAGCTTGTCAGTGAGATGGGATACGCAAGTGGACTTCACAGACAGGTGCTTTTCTCAGTAGGCCTTGTACTTTTTGTGTTTATCATGATAATCAACCTCACCCTTATGAAACTCAAAAAGAAAGGAGCTGTGGAAAATGACTAGTATAAATGGAAAACGCCGCAGAATAGGCGATGATGTAGTATATTTTTTCATATATCTGTGTGCAGCATTATCGGTAGTGCTGCTTGCGGGAATCATCATATATGTATTTGTCAGGGGAATCGGCCAGGTAAACTTGCAGTTTCTGACCAGCGAGACATCTGTCTTAAGAGGCACTGTCGGAATAGCGGGAAACCTGCTTAATACACTTTACATTATAATAATCACCATGCTCATAGCAACTCCTGTCGGAGTGGGAGCTGCCGTATACCTGAATGAGTATGCAAAGCCGGGTAAGCTCGTATCCACAATCGAGTTTGCCACAGAGACACTTGCAGGAATACCGTCAATCATCTTCGGTCTCTTCGGAATGATGTTTTTCGGACAGACAATAGGCTTTGGCTACAGTATCCTGACAGGTTCACTGACACTGACGCTCATGGTACTGCCCCTCATCACCAGAAACACACAGGAGGCGCTTAAAACTGTACCGGACAGCTACAGACACGGAGCAGTCGGACTTGGAGCCGGAAAATGGCACACCATCCGCACCATCCTGTTGCCGTCAGCCATGCCGGGAATTATCACAGGTGTTATCCTTGCAATCGGCCGAATAGTCGGTGAGTCAGCAGCACTCCTCTTTACAGCAGGAAGCGCAGGAATGCTTCCAAAGGTTGCCAGCGGATATTTCTCAAAGATAATGCAGTCAGGTGGAACACTTACCATCAAGCTCTACCTTGCAGCGACAAGTGAAGGAAAATTCGACCAGGCATTTGGAATTGCGGTTGTTCTTCTCGTAATCGTATTCTTAATCAACATCCTGACAAAGGTGCTGGCAAAGAAATTCCAGGCGAAGTAAACAAATCAACCGGTTATTATAATGATATGAGGGTCAAAAGGTATTTTACCCCTTTAATCATAATAATAAATTAACGAATATAGTAAATAACAAATATAATGAACTAACTAAGAAAAGAAGCTTCGATTTGATATCAGTAAATCGGAGCTTCTTTTGAGTTTCATTAAGATTATTTCTTAAACAAATCTTAATGTGTTACATAATTGGATTTTAATGTTACAATTGATACAATAAGATCAACATAAAACTTCCGGAGGCAATTATGTATAAAGTATTAGTATGTGATGATGAAAAAGACATTGTATCGGCAATCAGCATTTATTTGACCAGCGATGGCTACGAGGTAATCCCGGCGCGAAACGGGCTGGAGGCGCTCGATATAGTAAAACACAATGATGTGCATCTTGTCCTGATGGATATCATGATGCCTGTCATGGACGGCATAGAGGCGATGGTGGAAATCAGAAAAATCTCTAATGTGCCGGTCATACTGCTCACTGCCAAAAGTGAGGACACTGACAAGGTACTCGGGCTCACGGTCGGAGCAGACGACTATGTGACGAAACCGTTTAACCCGGTAGAGCTGCAGGCGAGGGTGAAGTCGCAGATCAGGAGATACATGCTTCTTGGCGCAGGCAATACAAGCGCAGGAAAGCTGGTAATCGGAGGAATTGAGCTGGATGACAAATCAAAGACGGTGACAGTTGATGGCGAGGCAGCCAATCTCACACGTACAGAGTACGATATTTTGAAGCTTCTCATGGAGCATCCGGGCGAGGTGTATTCGCCGAATCAGATATATGCAAAGGTCTGGAAGGATGAGCCATACGGGACAGAAAACACGGTGGCGGTACATATCCGTCATCTCAGAGAAAAGGTTGAGATAAATCCGGCTGAGCCAAGGTACTTAAAGGTCATCTGGGGCCACGGATACAAAATTGATGCTGAATAAAATGAAAGGTGAATGATATGAAAAAAATATCAAGAAATCTGTGGCTTAAGCTGGCGGCATTTATAGTATGCTCAGTCATGGCGGCAGGGCTTGTTGTAACAACGTTAGTTGCAGTGTACACAAACAATTATGAAAGCACAGCACAGCTAAGGGATGAGATTCATGCGAATATTGCAGGAGCCTATAGCAGACAGATGGTGTACAATTATGAATCCGGTGATGACAATGCATTTTCGCAGATGACTAATGATACCAATCTGCAGGCCGCAGTGGTAAAGAGTAATGAAACATCAGAGGACAAGGTAGATGTGAAATCTGATGCTGCAAAGGTATATTCAAGTGTGGATAAAATATCAAATCCGGATTATATTTTTAGCTACAAGGCAGAGAACTTAAAGTGGAACAGGCTATCAAATCTGTGGGATGCAATGAGCGGCAGCTATGAGGAGTCAGACGCTGCTTCAAGCGATATGAACAGTGAGAGAATCAGCTCAATCATGTATTCCAAGACAAATGGGCTCTTTTATCTGTGCCTGAATGATGGCACAGCTTATGTCATTCCAAAGGTGAGGGTGATGACAGGCTCTAACGATAACAGCTCGCTTGGCTTATATAAGGTAGTTGAGAAAACAGATGAGAATGGAAATAAATACTTTGCCTACGAGGAGATGTTTACAGGCCAGCCACTAGATATTTCAGGCTTTGCCGAGTGGAAAAATGTAAAGTGCTACGATGAAAAAGGAAATCATATAAAGTGTGGCATGAATCTGGAGGATAACGATAATTCGGGCTTTGAAAGTGACGGCTCTTACTACGATTATGATGAGGATGTTTATTATGACCGTTACGAAATTATAAAAGTGGTGGAGCAGGTGAATGAGAGTTATGAGCTTTTACCGGATACATTTAAGATATCAGACAACGGAATTGTGTACTATCCATACACCTCAACGGAAGATAAGCCTGGGTACTATTATGTGTATGCAAAGCTGCCTGAACAGCTTCAGGAAAAGGGCGATTACTTCAATCAGGCAGACAGCGTACTGGATATCATGGAATTTACAGAGACACATTTGAGTGTATTGTTTGTCGTATTTATACTTGGTTTTGTGATTACGGCGGGGTATCTGCTGACGGTTGCCGGAAAACGCGAGGATTCGGAAGAAATTAAATTACGATTATATGACAGGCTGCCGTATGGGGTGATGCTTGGAGTGACAATGCTTGCAGACTTTATGGTATTTCCGGCAGGCTTTTTACTTATAAAGCAGCTTCCGGTGGTGGCACTCATTTGTCTGGCGGCAACAATGGTTTCGCTTGAAGCAATCCTTTCAACATACGTAAGAATCAGGGCGCATGAGTTCTGGAAGCATACACTGTGCTACTATGTTGTGAGATTTTTCCTAAAGCCTGTCAAAAAGCTATGCAGGATGGTATTTGCCCCAATCAGATATGGCTTTGCCTGGATAGAAAGAAATGTACCGCTGTTTTTGATCAGTATGCTTGCATTCGGTTTCATATGCCTGCTCGAGCTTATAGGCTTTGGAATAGGGAGTATTGGATTTATATTCATTGTAAAGCTTATAGAGCTTGCGCTGCTTATCACATTCATCATGCAGTATGACAGGATAAGATGCGCCGCAAAAGCTATAGCAAACGGAGATTTTTCACAGCCCGTTGATACATCAAGGCTCATGCTGTTTTTCAGAAAGCATGGTGAGGATTTGAACAATGTGAGCAATGGAATAGAGGCCGCGGTCTCTGAAAAAATGAAGAGCGAGCGCTTCAGGACGGAGCTCATCACAAATGTATCGCATGATATCAAGACACCGCTCACCTCCATTATCAATTATGTGGACCTGTTGCAGAAGGAGGATATAGATAACGAGAAGGTACGCGAATATCTTGACGTTCTTGACAGACAGTCATCACGTCTGAAAAAATTAATTCAGGATTTACTTGAAGCTTCAAAGGCATCGACCGGCAGTATAAATGTAGAACTTGAGGAACTGGATGCGGCTGTTATGCTGTCGCAGGTAGCCGGGGAATATGAAGAAAAATTCAAGAAAAATAATCTTGATTTAATTATTAAAAATGACGTTACGCCTGTCATGATTCAGGCAGACGGACGACATCTGTGGAGGGTGTTTGATAACCTGATGAACAACATCAACAAATATGCCCAGTCTGGCACGAGAGTGTACATTGACATCATTCCAAAGGACAGCGGAGCCATCATAACCTTCAAGAATGTGTCGGCTACACCGCTTAATATTTCAAGCGATGAGCTTAAGGAGCGTTTTGTCAGAGGAGACAGCTCTCGAAATACCGAGGGCAGCGGACTTGGACTGTCTATTGCAGAAAGCCTTATGAAGCTTATGAATGGTACTTTGGAGCTGACTGTGGACGGTGATCTTTTTAAGGTGACTCTGGAGTTTTGAGCTTTTTAAAACTATATTATATATTGAACTTATACGACATAAGAAACAACAACAGCCGGGGCATCTGCCCCGGCTGTTACACTATTATTTTCAGACCAGCTGCTCAATAATGCAACTGTGATGTTTTTTATTCTTGCCATCCATATTATAATTTATTCCAACAAGCAGTACCTTACCAGAGTATTCCTTTAAAACCCCGTGATAACGTTTTTCCTTTATCTGTCTTATTGCACTATATGCCGATTGATTATATTTAAGTTCAATAATCATTGCAGGTCTTTCTCCTGCATTTAGCCTTGGTATGAAAACAAAATCAGCAAAGCCTTTGCCCGCTGGCATCTCTCTAACAACATTATAATATGCAGGTGCTGTAAAATATGCCATAGATAAAACACAGCTTAGTGAATTTTCATCATTATATTTAAGTATTGATGTGTAGGCATCGTGAGCTTTTTCAATGAGCTCGGCCACTTTTTCACTGTCACCATTTATGGTTGCTTGCAAAAGTTCATCACATCTTGAAATCGAATCTGCTACTTTACTCCATCCACTTGTACAAAGTGCAGCCTGATAGGCTTTTTTAACCTCAAAATTTGGAACAAACGCATTTTTTTCATCTATGTTATATCCTAAATATCCCAAATGAATTAAAGCTGTGAGGGCTTCATCTTTAGATGAAATTGATACAAAATCATTCTGAAAGGTATCTGTATTCACGTAAACCATGCCATCTGATAACATTGTCATTATATCATCTTTTAAGCCATCATAATTCATCGTAATAAATGTGTTTATAGAGGCAAATGAAGATGTGTTTTTCCAATATGAATCGAATCTGTGCCTCTCTATTGCCATAGAAACAGAATTTGGATTGTACATATGAAGTCCATTAATCAAATAACCATTGTACCAAGCCTTCGTATTATCCATATCCAGTTGAAACTGTTCGCATAATTGTTTCACTTCATCTTCTGTAAATCCAAAAAACCGTGTTATAGGGTACGAATCAATCATAGTAAATTCGGTAAAATTATTTAGGGCAGACTCATCTTTTATCTTCTTAATCGGCAAAATTCCGGTAATATAAGCTAGTGCCAAAAATGATTTTGACTCCTCCGACTTGAATAATGAATGTAAAAACTGTAGATATTTGTGAACAAGCTCCACTTCCTTGCTGTTACGGATAACGCAATCCCATTCGTCAACTATTATCACAAAAGGAATCCCTGTATCTTTATAAATCACCATCAGATTATAGCTCAGACTATCCTCATAATTCAGCTTATCTCCAAATTCACGCCTGAAATCTTTGTAAATATATTCCTGTATTTTTTCTATCAGATTATCTTTATATGAATCCCAAAAGGTAGAAACATCAACATGAATAACATTATATTTATTCATGTATTTTTTATAATCGGAATATGTCTCAATCCTGGTACCGGCAAATATATCAGTAGAATCGCACCCCAGACTGTAATATGCATCTATCATACCTGCCGCGTGTGATTTGCCAAACCTGCGGGCATGACTGACAGCAATGCAGTTTCTTGGTGTACCAAGCCATTCATTTGTGTAATTAAGCAGCTCTGTTTTATCAACATATATCTTATAATTTCGGTCTTTTCTGAAGCTATCATTGCTTGGGTTGAAATATATACCCATACTGTTGTTCCCCCTTTCGCTTTATTTTCTTATTATACCATATATTTAAAAAAAAGTATTTTATATTTTACTATAAAAAAACTGATGTGCCATACTTGCATGCAAGCATGATGCATCAGTTCTTCTTGTTCTCAGGGGAACTTGAATAAAGCCCCAATATATATAAGCAAAATTAGCTGCTACGGAGTGTAGACAAAGCGCGAGTATTAATATGTACGTGATTTAATTATACTTAATCATCATATCATCTCCAAAAACCTCTCATGAATCCGTGCATCATCATTAAGCTCCGGATGAAAAGCCAGCCCAATCTGGTTCTTATACTGCACGCCGACAATTTTGCCGTCATACTCGGCGAGCATATGTACATCATTTTTGGCGGAGTCGTCAATAGCTTCCACGTAAGGCGCCCTGATAAATGTCATGGTAAAGTCAAAGCTATTGTCAAACCTTGCTGTGGCCTCAAAGCTTCCGAGCTGTCTGCCGTAGGCATTTCTTTTAACAGTGACAGGCAAAGTGCCGAAATATACGTTGTCATCGTTGCTGATATGTGAAGCTAAAAGTATAAGACCGGCGCAGGTTGCAAGTACCGGAAGTCCGTTTGCAATCTTTTCCTTAAGCGCATCAAACATATCAAGCTCACGCAGCAGCTTGCCCTGTACAGTGCTTTCACCACCCGGCAGCACGAGGGCGTCTATGTCACAGATATCTGATTTCTGACGAAGTTCAACACACTCACAGCCTAAAGACTCAAGCATACGCTTGTGTTCAATAAACGCTCCCTGAACAGCTAAAACACCAATCTTAAGTCCTGATTTCATTTTTATTTGCCTCTTTCTTCCATGATGATTTTAATCTCGCTCTCGTTGATTCCGACCATAGCCTCACCGAGATCCTCAGAAAGCTCTGCGATGAGCTTCGCATCTGTAAAGTTTGTCACAGCCTTTACGATAGCGGCAGCTCTCTTGGCAGGATCACCTGATTTAAAGATACCTGAACCGACGAACACACCCTCAGCACCGAGCTGCATCATAAGAGCCGCATCAGCCGGAGTAGCCACACCGCCGGCCGCAAAGTTTACAACAGGAAGCTTGCCGTTATCGTGAACAAACTTGACCAGCTCGAAAGGCACCTGAAGATTTTTAGCTGCCTCGAAAAGCTCATCCTCACGCATGGAAGTTAGCTTAGCAATCTCAGAATTCATCTTTCTCATATGTCTGACAGCCTGCACGATATCACCTGTACCGGGCTCACCCTTTGTACGAATCATGGAAGCTCCCTCGTTGATACGGCGGAGAGCCTCACCGAGATCTCTTGCACCACATACGAAAGGCACCTTGAAATCTCTCTTATTGATATGGTACACATCATCAGCAGGTGAAAGCACCTCAGACTCGTCAATGTAGTCAATCTCGATTGCCTCAAGTATCTGAGCCTCCACGAAGTGACCGATACGGCACTTTGCCATGACGGGGATGCTGACAGCCTCCTGAATGCCCTTAATCATCTTAGGATCGCTCATTCTTGAAACACCGCCTGCGGCTCTGATATCAGCAGGAATTCTTTCAAGCGCCATGACAGCACATGCACCGGCAGCCTCAGCAATCCTAGCCTGCTCCGGAGTCGTGACATCCATGATGACACCGCCCTTGAGCATCTGAGCAAGACCTTTGTTGAGTTCGTATTGAGTATTCTTATTGTTCTCCATTTGTTAAATCTCCTTTTATTTTTATATTGCTTTTATGTCAATTTATATGACGAAAGTAGCAAGGTGTGAGCAAATGCATTCCGGTGGCGCAGGCGGCGTGTACACTCTCGTGGGAGCGCATAGCGGAGCTGCTTAGATACTGTTGAATTATGCCCAAGAAAACCAGAAATGCACCGGCATGGAAGCCGGGGCAAGGAGCTATCGAGCCATGGAAGGCGAGTAGCGACGGTTTCGTCTGCCATAGAAAACCTATAAGGCATAATTCTTACAGTATCTTGGCAGCAAAGCGTAGCGAACACGAGAGTGTACACGCCGCCTGCGCCGCCGGGCTGTATTTGCTCACACCAGCCGCATATCATGGTTGCAATAATACGCTACATCTGGTAATATTAAAATATTCAAAATAAGGAAAATAAAAATGCCAGAAAGCGGTGAATCAAATGCTGACCTACGACCTCACAAAAACAGACGGGCCACTTTACAAATGCCTGTATGAGTGCATCAAAAACGATATATCACAGGGGAAACTAAGCTCCGGGGAGAAAATGCCATCAAAGCGTACCCTCGCCAAGAATCTGGGAGTTAGTACCATTACGGTTGAAAATGCTTATGACCAGTTGATAGGCGAGGGCTATATGTTTGCAAGACCAAAGAGGGGCTATTTCATAGCCGATGTGTCCGATATCAGGGTAATCAAGGCACCGGTGCAGAAGGAGCTTAGCATAAAGCTGCCGCCTGAGCAGGATGAAAGTATATTTGACTTCTCATCAAACAGGACAGACTCGGGTAACTTTCCGTTTTCAATATGGGCAAAGCTCATGCGAGAGACGATTTCCCTTAGGGAACAGGAGCTTTTGTCGGTGTCGCCGTGTGGCGGAGTGAGAGAGCTTCGGGAAGCGATAGCAAGCCATCTGTCATCGTTTCGCGGTATGAATGTGGACCCGGACCAGATAATAGTCGGAGCGGGAACAGAGTATCTGTACGGACTGCTTGTGAAGCTTTTGGGTACGGACAAGGTATACTGCGTGGAGGATCCGGGTTATAAGAAAATCAGCCAGATATACGAGTGCAACAATGCAAAATGCCTGCCGGTGCAGATGGATGAGCAGGGCATCAGCGTGGAGCTCATAAAGAAAGCAAATGCGCAGATAGCGCATATCAGCCCGACACATCATTTCCCGACAGGAATCACGATGCCTGTGAACCGCCGCTATGAGCTTTTGGCATGGGCCAATGAGAGCAGCGACAGATACATCATAGAGGATGATTATGACAGTGAGTTTCGCATGAACGGACACCCGATACCGCCTATCCTCTCGATAGATGCGTGCGAAAAGGTCATCTATATAAATACATTTTCAAAGTCTCTCACATCCACCATCCGAATCAGCTACATGGTGCTGCCGGAGCATCTGGCAAATGAGTTTTACAGGAGGCTTTCATTTTACTCATGTACGGTATCCACCTTTGAGCAGTACACGCTGGCACGATTTATCAGCGAGGGCTATTTTGAAAAGCACATAAACAGGATGAGGCTGCACTACGGCAGAAAGCGCCAGAGCGTGCTTTCATCCATAAAAGACTGCTTCAACGAAAAGGAATGCAGGGTAATAGAAAATGACTCCGGACTGCATTTTATCATACAGTTTGACACGAACATTCCGGACAAAACAGTTGAAGAAAGGCTTTTGAAAAAAGGCATAAAGCTTCAGGCGATTACCCACTTCAACCTGAGTAAGCCAAAGGAGGACAGGCATCAGTTTATTATCAATTACTCCAATATTGATGCAGACAGAATAATGGACAAACTCCTGATTATTAAAGAGACCATAAATTTGACATAGATTTTACATACATCTGATAGAGCATTTTACAAAGCATCCATATAATGTATTCTCGAAGACAAGAAATTTATTACATGTTGCAGGAGATACAAATGGAGAAAAAAATCAAAATTCAGGTTCGCAATCTGAATCTGTATTATGGCCAGAATCATGCACTGCATGGTGTCAATATGGACATAAAAGAAAACAGCGTGACAGCGCTGATCGGACCGTCAGGATGTGGTAAGTCTACATTTTTAAAGTGTATCAACAGAATGAATGATCTGGTTGACAACGTCAGAATCGAAGGAAGCATAGAGATAGATGGTGAGAATATATATGCACCATCAGTCGATACAACCGTACTTCGCAAAAAGGTCGGCATGGTTTTCCAGCAGCCAAATCCGTTCCCGATGAGTATATATGACAATATCGCATATGGCCCGAGAGTGCATGGCATCAAGGATAAAAAGATACTCGACCAGATAGTTGAGGAAAGCCTTGAAGGTGCTGCGATATTCAATGAAGTTAAAGATAGATTAAAGAAATCTGCTATGGGACTTTCGGGTGGACAGCAGCAGAGACTGTGTATTGCGAGAGCGCTTGCCGTACAGCCGGAGGTGCTTTTGATGGATGAGCCAACATCAGCGCTTGACCCTATCTCTACTTCAAAGATAGAGGAACTCATGGAGGATTTAAAGAAAAAGTACACAGTTGTGGTTGTAACACATAACATGCAGCAGGCAGTGCGTGTGTCAGACGATACAGCCTTCTTCCTTGTGGGAGATATGGTTGAGTTTGGTGACACAAAGACAATTTTCTCATATCCACAGGACAAGAGAACAGAGGATTACATCACAGGGAGGTTTGGTTAATGAGATCGAAATTCGACGAGCAGCTTAAGAAGCTGAATGAAGAAATGATGCACATGGGAAGCATGATTGAGGAGTCAATCCAGAAAGCAATCGAGGCATTTATACATCAGGATGCCGATAGCGCCAAAGCCATCATGGAGGGCGATTCAGAGATAGACAGAGAGCAGAAAAAGATAGAGAGCCTGTGCTTTAATCTGCTCATGCAGCAGCAGCCTGTAGCAAGAGACCTTAGAACAATTTCTGCAGCGATGAAGATGGTTACTGATATGGAGCGTATTGGAGACCACGCGGCCGATATCAGCGAGATGACCATTTTGATGAGCAGTGACAAGCCATACAGGGTCAATATAGAGCATGTCAAAAGCATGGCTTCAGAGACAATGCTTATGCTTATCAGGGCAATCGAGGCATATGTTGAGAAGAATAATGACAAGGCTCACATAGTGATGAAGCAGGATGATGTGGTTGATGATCTTTTTGATAAGGTAAAGGCTGAGCTTATTGATTTCATCAGGGAGCATCCTGAGGATGGTGAGCAGGCAGAGGATCTTCTCATGGTTGCAAAATACTTCGAGCGTATCGGAGACCATGCGACAAATATTGCTGAATGGGTTGAATTTGCACTTGATGACAAGGCTCGTAAGTCATGATTTAATTATCATACACAAATGAAATTGATACAGACGATGAATTTTACATAAATTTTACATAAAACCATCGTCTGTTTTACATTAGTAATGTATAATCGAAAGTAAAAAGTAGGTAAAAATTTTACATAAGATTTTTTGAAATGGAGAAAGCTATGGCACTTATTTATATTGTAGAGGACGATGAGAGCATACGTGAGATAGAGACTATTGCTTTAAAAAACAGTAATTACATCGTCAGTGCATTTGAAAACGCAAAGGAATTTTACAAGAAGCTGGATGAACTCGTACCGGACCTCATACTGCTTGATGTGATGCTTCCGGATGAGAGCGGCTACGATATTGTCAGAAAGCTCAGAAAACGTCCGGCCACACAGGAAATTCCTATTATAATGGTCACAGCCAAGACCACAGAGATGGATATGATAAAAGGTCTCGATGGAGGCGCAGATGATTACATTAAAAAGCCTTTCTCAATCATGGAGCTCATCACCAGAGTAAAGGCACTGCTCAGGAGAACAGCGAAGGAGGAGCCGAAGCTTTTAAAGCTGGATGATCTGGTGATTGACCATGAGCGCCATGTGGTTACAGTGAAAAATGAGCCTGTTGACCTTACATACAAGGAGTACGAGCTTTTAAGACTTCTGATGGGCAGTCAGGGCATAGTCATGACCAGGGAGGTCATCATGAGAAGCGTCTGGGATACTGACTTTGAGGGCGAGACACGTACAGTGGACATGCACATAAAGACACTCCGACACAAGCTGGGTGACTATGGCAGCAGGATAAAGACGGTCAGAAATGTGGGCTATGTTATAGAATAATAGCTGTTTATTATGATTTCTGATATACACAAGCGGAGCGTACAGCATGAAAAAGAAGATTAACTATTATCTGGTAGCTACAGCACTTTTTGTTGCAATTGCCACAATGATTTCCATGACAGTAATCAACTATTACCTCTTCCAGAAGCAGGTAAAGGAAGACTTACAGGTCATGGCAGAGACAATAGAAAGCACCGGAATACTAAAACAGGATATAAATGAAATACCGCAGATAGACGTGGAGGGTATTCGTGTCACCTGGATTGACAAGGATGGCACAGTGCTGTATGACAATCAAAATGATGTGACAAGCCTCGGAAACCATGGCGACAGACCGGAAGTTGAATCTGCATTTGATAAAGGCGAGGGAGACAGCGTGAGAACCTCAGCCACCATGAACAGCAATACCTTCTATCACGCCATAAGGCTCGACGATGGAACGGTACTGCGTGTCTCTATTGCGGCGAGAAGTATCTGGAACATGTTTGCAAGCAATATACCGGCCATGCTTATAGTGACGGTTATCATAGCCGGAATATGTGTGGTTCTCGCAAAGAGCCTGACCAGAAAGCTCATGAAGCCAATCGAGACACTCGCAGGCAACCTGGAGCAGGCCTCTGTCATCCAGAAAAAGACCGAGTACAAGGAGCTTGTTCCTTTCATGAACGCGATAAGGATACAGCATGAGGGAGTGCTTGCCGCGGCAAAGAGCAGACAGGATTTTACAGCTAATGTGTCACATGAGCTAAAGACTCCGCTCACAGCCATCTCCGGCTACGCAGAGCTCATAGAAAACGGCATGGTCGAAAAGGAGCAGCAGATTCATTTTGCTGCTGAAATCAGAAGAAATGCACAGCGCCTGCTTTCCTTGATCAATGATATCATAAAGCTCTCGGAGCTTGATTCAAGCGAGGCGCAGCAGGGCTTTGAACAGCTTGATCTGTACGGTCTGGTCAAGGACTGTATGGAAAATCTACAGGTGAATGCCGAGCAGAGAAACGTAGCACTCAATTTTGACGGCACTGACTGCATGGTACGAGGCAACAGGCAGCTTCTCACGGAGCTAGTTGAGAATCTCTGCCAGAATGCTATCCGCTACAACAATGAGGGTGGCACCGTAAATGTGACGGTACACAAGCTCGGTGGCAAGACAGTCCTCACGGTCGAGGACAACGGCATAGGCATCCCAAAGGACCAGCAGGAGCGCGTCTTTGAGCGCTTCTACAGAGTAGACAAGAGCCGCTCGAAGGAGACCGGCGGCACAGGCCTTGGGCTTGCGATAGTAAAGCATATAGTGGAGCTGCATGATGCAGGGCTTACGCTCGACAGTGAGGTGGGGCGTGGCACAACAATAAAGGTGGAGTTTTAGCTCCGCCTTTTTACGTCTCCTGCGCCATACCGGGCACACAAGCTCTTGCAAAATCGAGGCGCAGTGTTTATAATCATATGTTAGCAGCGAAAACAAGGCAAGACCAGGAGGAACAGCCATGTATCAGGAAATATCAAAATTACTTATGTACGGAGATTTATCTCAGGACGAGATACTTTATAAATTGGGCCAGCTCTTTGAGCAGTTTGAGGTAGGCGAGTACAACAAGACAGAGCTTGTGCGCGACATCAATACACAGGTCAAGAGAATCCTAAAGGTAGCGACAGACTATGGTTTTGATGACAATCTGTGGCACAACTATCTCACTTTCTTCCTTATGATGAGTGAGAATCCGTTTTCCATCACCTGTGAGAAGGTCGGAGCCAGCGATGGCAGCGTAAATGGGCTTGTGGCAAACGATTTCAGGATTTTTAAGAAGCTTTTCGATTATGATTTCAAGCCAATCGAGTCAGCACTCGGAATCGACTGTTTCACACAGATCAGCAATTATAAGGCCATTGTGAAAAAGGACCTTATGTACAATCACAATGTCAGCGAGAAAGTAAGGGCGCTGAGCAAGAAGCTTGAGGCAGCTAAGGATGAGCAGGAGTTCTTTGATGTGGTAACAGGCTTTTACAAGGCATACGGAGTCGGCATGTTTGGTCTCAACAAGGCATTCAGGATTGAGGAGCATCTGGACGGTGGCTTCTCCTTCATGCCAATCAACAATATGGATGCGGTCATGCTCGATGACCTGATCGGTTATGAAATCCAGAAGAAAAAGCTCACAGACAATACAGAAGCGTTTGTACAGGGCAAAAAGGCAAACAATGTGCTGCTTTTCGGAGACAGCGGAACCGGAAAATCAACAAGCATCAAGGCCATTGTCAATCAGTATTATGATGACGGACTGCGCATGATTGAGATATACAAGCATCAGTTCAAATACCTGTCAAAGATTATCGCAGCAATTAAAAACAGAAACTACAGATTTATCATATATATGGATGACCTCTCATTTGAGGAGCATGAGATTGAATACAAGTTCCTAAAGGCAGTTATCGAGGGCGGCGTGGAGACAAAGCCTGACAACATACTGATTTATGCAACCTCTAACCGTCGTCATCTGATCAAGGAGACATGGAATGACCGCAATGACCAGGACAACAGCAATGACAAGCACCACTCAGATACGGTTGAGGAGAAGCTGTCACTTGTAAACCGTTTTGGCGTGACGATCAGCTACTCAAAGCCATCGCAGAAGGAGTTCTTCAATATCGTAACAGAGCTTGCGAGAAAGAGCGGCTGCACACTTTCCGACGAGGAGCTGTGCAGGGAGGCAAACAAGTGGGAGCTCAGCCACGGTGGTATTTCAGGACGTACTGCAACACAGTTTGTCAACTACATTATGGCTAACAATTAAGCAGCAGGCATAAGCATGAAAGGATAGTATATGCTCTACCAGATAAGTAATGGCGCTGTCGCATTTGGCGACGACGTCATTTTGCATAGTATAGATTTTGAAATCAGAAACACAGAAAAGATAGCGATAGTCGGCAGAAACGGCTGTGGCAAGACAACACTTTTAAAGCTCATTTCAGGCGAGGTTGAGATGGAAAAGCTCGACAGCGATGAGAGCGCCTTTATTGCAAAGGCAGGAAACCCGGAGATAGGGTATCTGAAGCAGATTGCGTTTGATGATCCTGATGTGACACTCGAGCAGGAGGTGCGCAAATGCTTCGTGAAAATGGACGAGCGAAAGGCAGAGCTTGCGCGCGCGGCGGCAGAGCTCGAGCATGATTATTCCGATGAAAAGGTAGCCAGATATACCGCGATGGAGGAGGCCTTCAAGGATGATGGCGGCTACTATTATGAGAAGGAATATGAGGTCATGATCCGCAAGTTCGGCTTCTCTGATGATGAGCGCAAAAAGCCAATCCGTGACTTTTCCGGAGGTCAGCAGACCAAGATAGCATTCATAAAGCTGCTTTTGTCAAAGCCTGACATACTGCTTTTGGACGAGCCGACCAACCACCTCGATGTCACGACGATTGAGTGGCTTGAGGGCTATCTGAAGTCGTACCCGAAGGCAGTGGTTGTCGTATCCCATGACCGTATGTTTCTCGACAATGTGGTAGATGTGGTATACGAGATAGAGTACGGCACAGCAAGACGCTATCCGGGCAATTATACCAATTTTATCGCCCGCAAAAAGGAAAACTACGACAAGCAGATGAAGGATCACATCGCCCAGCAGAAGGAGATAGAGCGTTTGCAGCGTATGGTTACGCGCTTCAAGGGCAAGCCGACCAAGACATCCATGGCGCAGTCAAAGCAGAAGGCTATCGACCGCATGGTGATTATCGAGGCGCCGGACAAGTACGACAACAAGACCTTCCATGCCAATTTCCAGCCCGAAAAGGAGACCGGAAATGATGTGCTTTATACATCAGAGCTTGCGATCGGCTATGACCATCCGCTCTCTGTAGTGTCGCTCGATTTGAAAAGAGGCGAAAAGCTTGGCATACTCGGCGGAAACGGACTTGGAAAATCGACATTTTTAAAGACTATCGTGGGTAAGATCCCTGCACTTTCAGGCGAGTACCGCTTTGGAACCAACGTGCAGATAGGATATTTCGACCAGCAGATGGCCATGTATACAAGCAACAAGACTGTGCTCGATGATTTTTGGGATGAGTATCCGAATCTTACAGAAACCGAGGCCAGAAATGCACTCGGAGCCTTCCTTTTTTCAGGGGAGGACGTGTTCAAGAACGTAAATATGCTCTCCGGAGGAGAAAAGGTCAGACTGGCGCTTTGCAAGATTTTAAAGACCAGACCGAACGTGCTCGTGCTCGATGAGCCAACCAACCATATGGATATCGTAGGCAAGGAAACGCTTGAGAGCATGCTTAAGGACTATAAGGGCACACTGATTTTTGTATCGCACGACAGATATTTCGTGAAAAAGGTAGCTACACAGCTGCTTGTGTTCGAGGATGGCACGACCAATCTCTATCAGTTTGGCTATGAGCAGTATCAGGAAAAGCTCGACAGGGAGGCTTCGGAGAGCAAAAATGTATACAGAGGCAATGCGATATTTGGCGGCGCGATAAGCCAGAACGGCAGCAGTCAGACAGGCAGTGATGCAAACCGGAGCACGTCACAAACCGCTGCAGCAGGCAATGTGGGCGAAAGCACCAATGCAAATAGCGTAGCCCAGGCAGGCGGCATGGCTGTCTCATCAACCGGCAAGGCATACTACAACCCGGGCAAGGAGCGCTCAAAGATACAAAAAAAGGTCAAAAAAGCCGAGGAGGACCTGGCAGTCAAAGAAACAAAGCTCGATGAACTCAAGGCCGAGCTTATGAAGCCGGAGTATCAGTCAAGCTACTCAAAGCTCACGGAAATCCAGAACGAAATAGACGCTCTCGAGGAAGAAATCCTTATAGATATGGAGGCGTGGGAGGAGCTTTCCTCTCAGCTTGAGGCACTTGAGTAGTTTAGATGCGATGTGGTAGTGTAGATGCTATGTGGTAGTTTAGATGCGATGTGGTAGTATAGATACGATGCGATAGTATATAAAAAATCATCTGACTTGATGTTTTTTACTCTGATGAAATCCCTAATCATAGTGAAATCATAGCGAAATCAAGCGATTTCGCGAAAAACCATAAATAAACCCTTGATTATTTATATAAATTGCATAAAAATGATTGATGAAAACAAAATTTATGGTATAATATTTACATGATACAGACAACGTATCAAATAAATGATAAAGGGGTTGGACATCATGAGAATAACAATTTCAGGAAGAAACATCGAATTAACAGAGGGGCTTAAGCAGGCAGTAGAGGAGAAGCTGTCAAAGCTGGAGAAGTTTTTTAAACCGGACACAGACGTATACGTTACACTCAGCGTAGAAAAGGATAGACAGAAAATCGAGGTTACTATCCCGGCAAAGGGACATGTTATCCGTTCAGAGCAGGTAAGCAACGATATGTACGTATCAATTGACCTCGTAGAGGAAGTAATCGAGAGACAGCTTCGCAAATACAGAACCAAGATTTCCGCAAAGAAGTATGCACCGGCGATATTCCAGGATGATTTCGTGGAGGCAGACGATGCAGAGGACGAGGAAATCAAGATTGTCCGTACCAAGAGATTTGGTATGAAGCCTATGTATCCTGAGGATGCATGCATCCAGATGGAGCTCTCAGGCCACGATTTCTTCGTATTCAGAAATGCAGAGAATGACGAAGTAAATGTAGTCTACAAGAGAAAAGGACATACATACGGACTTATCGAACCGGAATGTTAGACTCTTGTTTTTCATCATAATTTAACCTTTCTTTCATCGAAAACCGGCAGCCGTTGGCTGCCGGTTTTTTATGCTTGCAGTGCTCAGTCTCTGTTTAACCTCATTTGGTCTTGGATATGCGATTGGTTCCAATGGCAGTAAGAACACAAAAAAATAACCGCCCCAGCCTGGAAACTGAACGGTTATGTTAACTAAGTAAATGATCGGGCGAACCGTTGTTATAGGTAGCACCTTTTTGTTATCTATATTTTAACATTCATTTCTAATCATGTCAAAATCATTTTCAAATAAATTTTGGATTAAATTTAAAAAAATGAAATAATTAGAAGAAAAACCTCAAAATATAGTACAAATTTATCATTACAAAAATTCTGATATAAAAAGAGCAATATTAAACAAAAACTAGCTAAATTAAACCAAACACCATGTCGCATTTTGTCGAAAACTGCTAATCACCTATCAAAATTAAAACTTCTAATAGAAATCTTCAAAATACAAGCGCGTAACGCGCCTAGAATATTGATATATTATATGGAAAAATGAATCCACCAACAAAAACAAAGAGGGAAATTTCGCAAAAACGACAAAATTTCAAAAGAAAGACAAAAAAAGAAGTTCTACGAAAAATATAATCGATGGAGGGATGAAATATTTGGGAAGAATTTATTATGAACAGAAAGGACTTATTAACCTCGATGATATTGTAGATATATTTATTGAGGTGGGAAATATACACAATTACCTGGAAAATGCAGCCTTGCGGATTTTGCTTTTTGGCAATCCTGAGCTGAATTTTTATCAGTGCCGATTATTAGTATTGAAGTACGGAGAATCACTTTCACAGGATGATTTGCACGGGCGGATGGTATTTATGAGAATGATACAGCTGCTGGAAGCTAACACAGTTTAAAATAAAATGGGAATTTCTTTTTTGACCGGGCAACCGGTCTTTCTTTTTTATATGAATGGTGTTATAATTTTAAAGAAATTATGTTGATTACTCATAGCTTTAAAAAAGAAGCATTGCATTGTGTTTAATTAAACCAAAGCATGATAATTCAATCAAAGAAAAGAGGACAAAAATGAACATCGTAGTACTTGCCGGAGGGCTCAGCACAGAGAGAGATGTTTCCTTCAAGACAGGAAGCATGGTAGCTAAGGCGCTCAAAGAGAACGGCCACAAAGTTATATTATTGGATGTATTTATGGGATATAGTGACAGGGAGGAGGACCTGACAGGTATATTTGACCGCGCGGACGAGATAAGCGTGCAGGTCAGCGATATTCCGACAGAGGCACCTGACCTCGCAAAGGTAAAGGCTTCCAGAAAGGACCAGTCACCTTGCTTCTTCGGACCAAATGTCATCAAAATGTGTCAGATGGCTGACATTGTTTTCATGGCACTTCACGGAGAAAACGGAGAGAACGGAAAGATACAGGCAGCATTTGACCTCTTCGGTGTCAAATATACAGGCAGCGATTATTTAAGCTCAGCCATCGCCATGAACAAGGAGACATCAAAGCAGTTCTTCCTTGCAAACGGTATCCCTACTCCAAAGGGTATTTCCATGACAAGAGCGACCAGACAGGATGATATCACAAAGCTTGACCTGACACTTCCATGTGTAGTAAAGCCATGCTGCGGCGGTTCAAGCATCGGTGTCACTATCGTTAGGGATGCGGCAGAGTTCAAGGCGGCACTTGACGATGCCTTCAAGTGGGAAAATGAGCTGGTTATCGAGGAATTTGTACAGGGCAGGGAGTTCTCTGTCGGTGTTATTGAGGGCAAGGCTCTTCCTATTATAGAGATTGCACCGAAGGAGGGCTTCTACGATTATAAGAATAAATACAAGGCGGGCAGTACAGTAGAGACATGTCCGGCCGAGCTTCCTGAGCAGGTGACAAAGGATATGCAGCACTATGCCGAGGAGGTTGCGCGTGTTATCGGGCTTGACACATATTCACGCTCAGACTTTTTGCTCAATGACAAAAATGAGATGTTCTGCCTCGAGGCAAACACACTGCCGGGCATGACTCCGACCAGTCTTCTGCCACAGGAGGCAGCGGTTATCGGTATGAGCTTTAATCAGCTCTGTGAGCATCTGATTGACATATCTTTGAAAAAATATGAGGTGTAGCATGTCTGATAAGTACATGAAGAATCTTACATTTGCAAATATCGCTAAGGCCTGTGAGGGCACATACATAGGCGATGAGACACTGCTTGATACGACAATCACCGGCGCAGTCATTGACAGCAGACAGGTGAAGGAGGGCTATCTTTTTATCCCGATAAAGGGAGAAAGGGTGGACGGACACAAATTCATTTCGACTGTGTTTGAGCAGGGGGCGGCAATTGTGCTCTCTGAGCATGAGCTTACGGATCCGGCGGGCCCATATGTGCTTGTTGAATCAACCACCGATGCCATGAAAAAGCTCGCGGCATTTTACAGAAAAAGCCTAGATATCAAGGTGGTGGGCATCACCGGAAGTGTCGGCAAGACCAGCACCAAGGAGATGATATCATCAGTTCTTGAGCAGAAATACAGCGTCCACAAGACCGCTGGCAATTTCAACAATGAGATAGGCCTGCCACTCACCATTTTCGGAATCAGGGAAAGCCATCAGGTAGCGGTGCTTGAGATGGGCATATCCGATTTTGGCGAGATGCACAGACTTTCTACTATGTCTTGCCCGGATGTCATGGTCATCACCAATATCGGCTACTGCCATCTGGAGTTTTTGGGCGACAGGGATGGTGTGCTTAAAGCAAAGACAGAGTGTTTTGAGCATATGATGCCGGATGCGGTTGCAGTGCTGAATGCAGATGACGACAAGCTGGCCACAGTGCAGACGGTAAATGGAAAGCCTGTCATATACTATGGCAAGGAATCGGCTTCGGATGTTCATAAATCAGTATATACCACAAATATTGAAAACCTGGGCTTTGACGGCATGAAGGCTCATTTTGTCACTCCTGAGGGTGAGTTTGATGCACAAATCCACATCCCGGGTGAGCACAATGTATACAATGCCATGGCGGCAGCAGCTGTCGGATTGCAGCTTGGCCTCACAATAGCTGAGATAAAGGCAGGAATCGAGAAAGCAGAGACAATCGCAGGGCGTACCAATTTCATCAAAACACACGGCATGACAGTGATAGATGACTGCTACAATGCAAACCCTGTATCCATGAAATCCTCTATCGAGGTGCTTTCACATGCAAAGGGAAGGACAATAGCAGTGCTTGGCGACATGGGCGAGCTTGGAAGTGATGAGAAAAAGCTGCACCATGAGGTAGGCGAAGCAGTTGGAGAGAATCATATCCATACACTTTTTGCCGCAGGAAAGCTGGCAAAGGAATATGCAGCCGGAGCCGCAGAGAAATCATCCGATGTAGACATCCACTATTTCGAGGATAGGGAGACCATGACACAGGAGCTTCTTTCATATGTGAAGGAGGGCGACACCATACTTGTGAAGGCATCGCACTTCATGGAGTTTCCGAAGGTGGTAGAGGCTCTGAGTAAGTAAAATCAGGTAAAATCAATCGGGTAGAAATTAATTCGATAATTAATTATTGCGAGGAACGGATATTCTCCAAGCCTCATAATATTATAAAAGAAAGAGAGAAAAATAATGGCACAGAATCCAATCGTAACAATCACAATGGAAAACGGCGATGTAATCAAGGCGGAGCTTTATCCGGAAATCGCACCAAACACAGTAAACAACTTTATCAGCTTAATCAATCACAACTTCTATGACGGAGTATGCTTCCACCGTGTAATCAAGGGCTTCATGCTCCAGGGCGGAGATCCGGACGGAAACGGCACAGGCGGCCCGGGCTATGAAATCAAGGGCGAGTTCACACACAACGGTTTCAAAAATGACTTAAAGCACACAGCCGGTGTACTTTCAATGGCACGTACCATGATACCTGATTCAGCAGGCAGCCAGTTCTTCATCATGCATCAGGATGCACCACATCTCGACGGCGAGTATGCGGCGTTCGGCAAGGTAATCGATGGCATGGATGTGGTAAACAAGATCGCTGAGGTGCGCACAGACTACATGGACAAACCACTTGAGGCTCAGGTCATGAAGACAGTTACAGTTGAGACCTTCGGAGTGGACTATCCAGAGCCGGAGACAGTTTAATGATAATAATTATCGATGAGGCAAGCGCAAAACTTGCCTCTTTTTACTATCATGGCGAGATATTCAAGCTGCAGTGGAAGCGCGCAGCCGATATGACATCTGCGTCAGACGAGTTGCATGATGAATTTCAGGAAAAACTGTATGACGAGCTGCAAGATGAATTTCAGGAAAAACTGCAAGAAAAACTTCCTGATGAGCTGCGGGAAAAATTGTATGTTGCGCTACCGGCTGATGAATCAATTAATGACTTCCAAAAAACAACGATACAAGAATCTGCAGATAACACCGCGAAAGCTAATACGGGAAATCTAAGAATACCGAAAGCTCCCGCAGACTGCATCTGGATAGTCTCAAACAGGCAGCAGAAGCAAATAGCTGACTCACTCGGCATAGCATCAGTAGGAGAACCGCAGTGCGGCACGCGCTATGCAGTCGAAAGCCTTGCAGAGCTTGATATTGAGTATCTGGAGCGGGTGCGCAGGCGGTACAATCACATCCCGTGGGACATCGGCGAGACAGACAGGTGTCTGATACGTGAGCTGTCCCTGTCAGACCTTCCTGCGCTCTATGAGCTCTATGACAAGCCCGGCATGACAGACTTTGTGGAGCCGCTTTACGACTACGAGACAGAGCTAGAATACCAGAAAGCATATATAGAGAACATGTATGGCTTTTACGAGTATGGCATGTGGCTTGTATTTTCCAAGGAAACAGGTAAGCTGATAGGCAGGGCGGGGCTTGAGCACGATGAGCTGGGCTATATGATAGCGCCGGAATTATGGAACCAAGGCTATGCCACGGAGGTGTGCCGCTTCATCATAGACTACGCGCGCGAAAACACAGACTTTGAAGAGCTTTACTGCCGGATAGACGAGAAAAATACGGCATCGGTGCGCCTTGCCAAAAAGCTTGGATTTACAAATGGCGGGCATATGGATGATGATATAAACGCTTCTATATATAGAAAAAATATAAAAAATATAAAAAACAATGAAAAACATTGAAAAATATGCAATTAGGCAATAAAATATAAACATAGTTTAACGATTTGGAGGACGAAAAAATGAAACAATACGCATATGGAGTAGATATAGGTGGAACAACTGTAAAGATAGGCTTTTTCGAGACCACAGGAAAGCTCGTCGATACATGGGAGATTCCTACACGCACAGAGAATTCCGGTGAGCTCATTCTGCCTGATATCGCAGCATCTATCAAGGAGAATAACGAGAAGCATGGCATCGAGATGGGTGACATCGAGGGTATAGGCATGGGAGTGCCGGGACCTATAAAGGATGACGGAACAGTATTGAAGTGTGTCAACCTCGGCTGGGGCGTGTTCAACGTGGCACAGTCACTCTCAGTGCTGTGCGGCGGCATCAAGGTAAAGGCCGGAAACGATGCCAACGTAGCTGCACTCGGTGAGATGTGGCAGGGTGGCGGAAAGGGTCATCAGGATGTAGTCATGATTACACTAGGCACAGGCGTAGGCGGAGGAATCATCCGCGAGGGCAGAATCGTAGCCGGAGTAAACGGAGCAGGCGGAGAGATAGGACATATGCCTATGGTAGATGATGAGTCAGAGTGCTGTGGCTGCGGCAAGAAGGGCTGCTTAGAGCAGTATGCATCAGCAAACGGACTTGTAAGAGTAGCAGAGAGATACATTGCAGCACACAGGGATGTGGCAACAGAGCTTGATTTAAATGCAGGCTTCACAGCCAAGGATGTATGCGATGCGGCAAAGGCAGGAGATGCAGCGGGCATTGCGGCAGTAGAGCAGTCTATGAAGCTTCTCGGCAAGGCAATGGCAGCAGTAGCATGCGTTATGGACCCTGAGGTATTTGTTGTCGGCGGAGGCCTTTCAAAGGCAGGCAGCATCATCATCGATACAGCAGCAAAGTACTATAAAGAGTATGCTTTCCATGCAAGCCGTGAGACAGAGATCAAGCTTGCCACACTCGGCAACTCAGCCGGCATGTATGGCGGAGTAAAGATGGTTATCGGCTAACAACATAAGATTGCAATTTTTAAAGAAATAAAATATAATGGCTACTAAAGATACACTACAATCGAGGTGAGACTATTGGCAGATTACTCAACAGAAGAATTAGAAAAAATAGCGGACAAATTTCGCTCTGATACCAGCGGTATAAGGGGAACAAAGGATTTTACGAGCCCAGAGGAGCTTTACGATGAGCTGAAAAAGGAAATCAAAAAGTACCATCCGTCGGATGACACGAGCCTTGTGGACAAAGCCTACAGGGTAGCTTATGATGCTCATAAGGGTCAGGCGCGTAAGTCAGGAGAGCCTTATATCATACATCCGCTTTGTGTTGCCATAATACTCGCCGAGCTCGAGCTGGATAAGGAAACCATTGCAGCAGGACTGCTCCATGATGTGCTGGAGGATACCATCATGACCATGGATGAGATGCGCGCGGAGTTTGGGGACGATGTCGCACATCTGGTGGATGGTGTCACGAAGTTGAAGCACCTGCACCTGACAGACAGCACCAAGGATCCGAAGGACAAGAATGCGGACAGGCTTGAGATGCAGGCTGAGAATCTGCGCAAGATGTTTCTCGCCATGGCAAAGGATATCAGAGTCATCCTCATAAAGCTGGCAGACAGACTGCACAATATGCGTACACTCAAGTACCAGTCCAAGGAGGCACAGCAGCGTATCGCCAGAGAGACACAGGATATCTACTGCCCTATCGCACAGCGACTTGGTATCAGCAAGATAAAGATAGAGCTCGAGGACCTTTGTATGAAGTACCTCTATCCGGATGCCTACTACGATCTGGTAGAGAAGGTAGCCCTCAGAAAGACAGAGCGCGACACCTACATCCAGGGCCTGGTAAACGATGTCAAGAAGTATGTTTCAGATGCCGGTATCAAGGCAGAGATATACGGCAGGGCAAAGCATTTCTTCAGTATATATAAGAAGATGGTCAATCAGGACAAGACGATAGACCAGATATATGACCTCTTTGCCATCAGGATTCTGGTGGATACCATACCGGACTGCTACGCAGTGCTTGGTATCATACATGAGAAGTATAAGCCTATACCGGGCCGTTTCAAGGACTATATTGCCATGCCGAAGCAGAACATGTACCAGTCGCTTCACACGACGCTCATAGGCCCAAGCGGACAGCCGTTTGAGATACAGATACGTACCTATGAGATGCATCGTACAGCTGAGTACGGTATCGCAGCGCACTGGAAGTACAAGGAAACAAACAACGGCAATGCCACTACAACCACTGTCACAGAGGAGGAGAAGCTCAGCTGGCTGCGCCAGATACTCGAGTGGCAGCAGGATATGTCGGATAATAAGGAATTTATGACTTTATTAAAGAGTGATTTAAATTTATTTTCCGACAATGTATTTGCATTTACACCGTCCGGCGATGTAAAGAACCTGCCAAAGGGCTCCACACCTATAGACTTTGCCTACAGCATACACTCTGCGGTCGGCAACAAGATGGTCGGTGCCAAGGTAAACGGCAAGCTCGTGCCGATAGACTATGTCATCAAAAACGGTGACCAGATAGAGATAATCACCTCGCAGAACTCCAAGGGACCAAGCCGTGACTGGCTTAAGGTCGTAAAGAGTACGCAGGCCAAGAACAAGATAAACCAGTGGTTCAGAAGTGAGCTAAAGGAAGAGAATATACAGCACGGCAAGGATCTGATAGCAGCCTATGCCAAGGCAAAGGGCATCAATTTTGCTGAGATAAACAAGCCTGAGTATCAGGAAAAAATACGCCGCAAGTACGGCTTCCACGACTGGAACTCGTGCCTTGCAACCGTCGGCCACGGCGGACTCAAGGAGAGCCAGATAGTCAACAGGATGTACGACGAGTACAAGAAGGATCATGTGGTGCCGGTGACAGATGCAGATGTGCTTGGCAGCATCGCAGAAAAGCAGCAGGCAGCAGCAGGCACACAGCCCGAGCACAAGTCAAAGAGCGGCATTGTGGTACACGGACTCTATGACGTGGCAGTGCACTTCTCGAAGTGCTGCAATCCTGTTCCGGGAGATGAAATCGTGGGCTTTGTCACAAGAGGCCGAGGCATCTCCATCCACAGGACAGACTGTGTGAATATCATCAATCTGTCCAAGATAGAAAAGGACAGGCTCATAGAAGCAGAGTGGCAGGATACAGCCCTCATGGACAATGGTGCCGAGTATCAGGCAGACCTAAAGATATTCTGTCATGACAGGCCGGGACTGCTCGTAGATATCACAAAGATATTTACCGAGAAGGAAATCAATATCAGTGGTATCCAGTCCAAGACCAGCAAGCAGGGCATCGCTACAATCGAGGTATTTTTCAATATCAGAGGCAGGGACCAGATAAAGGTTCTAGTGGAGAAGCTCAGACAGATAGAAAGTGTAATAGACGTAGAGAGGACCACCGGCTAAATCCCGGTGGTTCTTGCGTGAAGCATAACATATAACAGACAAGGAGTACACTCATATGGTAAATATGAAGATAGACCACTTCGTAGTGGGACCGGTGCAGACCAACTGCTACTTTGTCACCAATATAAAGACAAAGGAAATGATAATAATAGACCCTGGCGCGTGTGCTAATCAGCTCGCCAAAAAAGTGGACGAATCAGGCGCAAAGCCAGTAGCAATACTGCTCACACATGGACATTTTGACCATGCCACTGATGCAAAGCCGCTCGCAGACCGCTACGGCATCAAGATATATATCCATGAGGCAGACAAAGCCACACTCGATGACCCGCAGCTTAATGTCAGCTACATGATGGGCCAGTCAAAGACCTTTTATGCAGATGTATTTTTGAAGGATAAGCAGGAGCTTGACATCGCAGGCTTTCATATAGTAGTGCTTCACACACCGGGGCATACACCGGGCGGCTGCTGCTATTATTTCCCGTATGAGGACGTGATTTTTACGGGAGATTCGCTGTTTTGCGGCTCAATCGGACGTACGGATTTCAAGGGTGGCAGCATGTCAGACCTCGTGCGCACAGTGAAGGAAAAAATCATGACACTGCCTGAGCATACAGAGGTGTACCCTGGCCACAACGACGCAACAACCATAGAAAACGAGAGGATGTATAACCCTTACTTATGATAGTAGTAGTATTTAATAAACCGGATTTTGAATATGATGTGCACTCACTGCTCAAGGAGTTCTTCTCGCAGGAAGATGTGCAGATGTACTATAGCTGCTCACCTGATGAGGTGGAGGGGAAAAACTTAGCCTGCACACACCACGAGATGACAGATGATGGCGTAAAGGAATTTGCGGATGCTTCACAGGTATTTAAGATAGACTATGTGGGCGATGAAATTGCAGTGGAGTGGACGCTGAATAGAGCCGGTGGAAATAATTCCATGACAGATGAGATGCAGCAAGCCGACGAAAGTGACATTAAAACAGCCGGAAAAAGTATCTGCACAAAAATATCCGTGGACGGCACAGACCGCAAGGAGACTAAAAACCGCCTCAAGCTCGCGCTATATTCCATGATAGAAAAGGGCACAGGAAAGAGCCTTCCGTGGGGCACACTCTCAGGCATCAGACCGACCAAGATAGCCATGAAGTGCATAGAGGACGGCATGAGTGATAAGGAAGCCTACGACTATCTGAAGGAAACATACCTCGCAAGCGATGAGAAAATCGACCTCTCAATAGGCATAGCAAAGCGTGAGAAAGCACTGCTCGACAAGGTGGACTATGACAATGGCTACAGCCTGTACATAGGCATACCATTTTGCCCGAGCACCTGTGCATACTGCTCGTTTACATCATATCCGCTCGGCGTGTGGAAAAACCGCGTGGACGATTACCTCGATGCACTCGAGAAGGAGATAGACTACACAGCACAGAAGTTCTATCACAAAAAGCTAAACTCCATCTACATAGGAGGCGGCACACCGACCACACTAAGCCCTGCACAGCTTGACAGGCTTATCAGAAAAATCAAATGCAGCTTTGATTTAAAGGACTGCCTGGAATTTACGGTGGAGGCAGGCAGACCGGACTCCATCACGAGAGAAAAGCTCCTGGCACTAAAGAAAAACGGCATCAGCCGTATATCAGTAAATCCGCAGACTATGAAGCAGCAGACACTTGATATAATAGGAAGACACCACACGGTAGACGATACGATACAAAGCTTCAAGCTCGCGCGTGAGCTGGGCTTTGACAACATAAACATGGACCTCATCATGGGACTTCCCGAGGAGTCACTCGATGATGTAAGGCACACAATGGAGCTGGTAAAGGAGCTGGCGCCTGACAACGTCACCATCCACTCACTCGCAGTAAAGCGCGCTGCAAGACTTACCATCTTCAAGGACCGCTACAGCGATATGCAGATGGTCAACACTCAGGAACATATGGATCTCTGCGCAGCCTACTGTAAGCAGATGGGGCTTGAGCCATACTACCTCTACAGACAGAAGGGCATGGCTGGCAATATGGAGAACGTGGGCTATGCGGCAAAGGGCAAGGCCGGCGTATACAACATATTGATAATGGAGGAAAAGCAGACCATCGTGGCCTGCGGAGCAGGAGCAAGCACCAAGCGCGTCTGGCCCGTACCGAATCCGGATGGCACACACCGCATCGACAGATGCGAGAATGTCAAGGATGTAGGGCAGTATATTGCAAGGATTGATGAGATGATAGAGAGGAAGCAGAGGTTGTTTGAGGAGTAATAAGCAGCATGACATATAATAATGTATAATTATTGGTGCTGTAATATCATAGCGATTAGCGAATACGTCGAAAATTGTAAAGAAACCATGAGATTCATTGACAAAGTATAAAAAATGAGCGAAAATATATTATTGAAAACCCTGATTAGATACAGAAAAAGATACAAATAACCGAATAAAACATACGTAAAACAAAATAGGCTATAATAATTCGGGGGGATACAAAGGTACCTCCCCTAGAACAGGTATAAAGGAAAATAAAAGATACCATAAGGAGAATTTGGAAAGAATGTACAGAAAGAAAGGCAGAGGATGGACAAAGCATATAGACTTTATGCTTATAGATATCGCATGCATTGTTATAGCATTTTTTATTTCATATGTGATACGCTTCGGCTTTAATAACCCGTACGTGGACAAGGACTACCGTATACTGGGGGTAGCATTTCTTCTGATAGATTTCTTTGTGGAGATAATGGCAGACTCATTCAAGAATGTCCTAAAGAGAGGATATCTGGATGAGCTTATATCGACCTGCAAGCACGCAATGCTTGTATTTCTGGCAACAGCGCTATTTCTGTTCACTACACAGATGGCTGATATATACTCGCGATTATCATTTTATATCATGTTTCCAATCTATGTGACAATATCATATGTAGCAAGAATTGCACTCAAGAGCTTCCTTAAGAAAAAGGGCTTCGGAACATCTAAGAAATCACTGCTTGTCATAGCACCGGATGCCATGCTTCGTGATACACTGCGCACAGTGGAGAAAAGCTGCATAGGCTATACAAAAATAGTAGCAGCTTCACTGGATACAGACATGAAGGGCAAGACTATATGCAACATACCGATAGTTGCAAATCACGATGGCATAGTGGACTATGCGTGCGATGAGTGGGTGGATGAGGTGCTCATCCCACCGTGCAGCGAGGATGAATATCCGGAGAAGATGGCAGATATATTCCTGGAGATGGGAATAGCAGTACACACAGGAATAGCCAAAAACGGCACAGCCCAGGGCGGTTATAAGCAGATAGAAAAGATAGGCGACTACACCGTAGTCACATCAAGCGTGAACTATGCAAATACCAGCGCACTTCTGGTAAAGAGGGGCATGGATATAGTCGGAGGACTGGTGGGCTGTCTGTTCACACTTATCATCATGATATTTGTGGGACCGATGATATACATAGCATCACCGGGACCGATATTCTTCTCACAGGAGAGAATCGGCAGGAACGGCAGGAAGTTCAAGATGTACAAATTCCGCAGCATGTATATGGATGCCGAGGAGCGAAAGAAGGAGCTTGCGGCACAGAATAAAGTGGGCGACGGAATGATGTTCAAGATGGACTTCGATCCAAGAATAATAGGCAATAAGGTGCTGCCAAACGGAAAAAAGAAAACCGGAATTGGGCAGTTTATCAGGAAAACAAGCCTGGATGAATTCCCACAATTCTTCAATATACTAGTGGGAGATATGAGCCTGGTAGGCACCAGACCACCGACACTCGATGAGTGGGAGAAGTATGAGCCACACCACAGAGCCAGAATGTCATTCAGGCCGGGACTGACCGGACTGTGGCAGGTGAGTGGCAGGAGTAATATCACGGACTTTGAGGAAGTGGTGAAGTTGGACACTCAGTATATTGGGGAGTGGAGTGTTAAGGGGGATGTAAGTATTCTTCTTAAGACTGTTTTAGGTGTGTTAAAAAATGAAGGAGCAGTATAGAAATATGGCAATTAGGATATTGCATGTAGCACAAGCAGCTGGTGGCGTTGATCGCTATATTCGAATGCTTCTCAAGTATTTGGATAAAGATAAGTTTGAAAACATACTGGTATGTTCACAAGATTTTAAAAAAGAAGATTATGAAGGATTAGTTGATGCCTTTGAGCAAATTGAAATGAACAGAGCAATTGGAGTAAAGGATCTAAAGTTAATATGGAAAGTTAGAAAACTTATAAAGAAATACAATCCTGATATTGTTTATGCACATTCTAGTAAAGCTGGTGCTATTGCTCGTGTGGCGGATATTGCATTAAAGAATCATTGTGTGTATAATCCCCACGGTTGGGCTTTCAATATGAGGTGTTCTAAAAAGAAGAAAATTCTATATACAGCGATTGAAAAAATAGCCGCACCATTTTGTGATATGATTATATGCATTTCTGAGGCTGAGAGGCAATCAGCATTGAAAAAAAGAATATGTGGTGAAGCTAAATTACAGGTGATTTTTAATGGTGTAGATATAGAATCTTATGAGAATGAAATACATGGGAAATTAAAAAAGGCAGACATGAACATACCAGATAATGCGTTTGTTGTCGGTATGGTTGGAAGATTATCTCCTCAGAAAGCTCCAGATGTATTTGTAGAGATGGCAAAACTTGTAAAAGAACGGATTCCAAACAGTCATTTTATTATAGTTGGTAATGGAGAACAGGAAAATGAAATTAAAAAGTATGCTGAGAATAATGGTTTGGGCGACAGTTTACATATTACAGGATGGGTTAATGATCCTATGAGATATGTTGAACTTTTTGATGTTGCATGCTTGTTTAGCAGATGGGAGGGATTTGGTCTAGCTTTGCCAGAATATATGATGGCTGGAAAACCAATTGTGGCAACTCGAGCTGATGCAATTCTTAATATCATTAAAGATGGGGAAAATGGTCTACTTGTTGACATAGATGATGCCTTGAGCGCAAGTGAAGCCGTAATTGCATATTATAGTGATTTGTTGTTAAAAAAACACATTATCGAATCAGAAAGAGAATGTGTTTACAAATATTATAATGTCAAACGTGTGGCTGAAGAACATAAAAAGCTTTTAAATAAAATGGTGTAAAAATACAATTAGGACAGGGGGATTAGAAACTGTCTAAATTATGAATATGAGTTATGTAGGGCGAATACGAAAATGAAGAAAATTAAGGTAATGCATTTTGTCTCTGGATTAGTATCTGGAGGTGTAGAGCAAATGTTATGTAATTATTGCGAGGAACTAAGTAATTCTGAAAATTATGAATTTATAGTCGTATATCAACATGAAGCAGTCAATAGTTGTAAAGAAAAAATTGAAGATGCAGGTTGTAGAGTTAAACGTATAACGGCTAGAAGCGAGAGTTTTATTAAAAATATAGTTGAAAGTTATTTGATAATAAAAGAAGAAAAGCCGGATGTAGTTCATGCACATATGAATCTGATGAATTTTTGTGCCTTGTATGCAGCAAAATGCGCTGGAATAAAGATTAGAATATCACATTCGCATATTGCTGAAAAAAATAAGAATTTAGGATTTAAAATTATGGCTTTGCTATGTAAAAAACTTTGTATTTGTTCTGCTACAATGCTTTTAGCTTGTGGAAAAGAGGCTGGAGAGTATTTATATGGTGAGAAACGAATGAAGTCGGGAAGAGTAAAAGTAGTAGAAAATGCTATTGATATTAGAAAATACTCGATAGATAGAGAAGAAAAGCTAAGAATCAGAAAAAATAAAGACTGCAATAACGAGTTTATAGTAGGGCATGTAGGAAGATTCTCATATCAAAAAAATCATGAAAGATTAGTTGCTATTTTTTATGAGTTAAAAAAAATCAAACCAAATGCAAAACTATTATTAATTGGAACAGGGGAGTTGGAAAATCAAGTGAGGCAACAAGTTAAGAGATATGGGATTGAGAAAAGTGTGATTTTTGCAGGAACAACGAAAACAATGAGAGATATGTATGCTTTGATGGATGTGTTTGTTCTTCCCTCTAGGTATGAGGGATTTCCAGTAGTTTCAGTAGAAATACAAGCAGCACAGATTCCTTCGCTCTTTAGTGATACAATAGCTCAAACGTGTAGATTAACAGATTATATTGATTTTTATTCATTAAATGAGTCAGATGAAAAATGGGCAAAAAAAATATTAGAGTGTGTCGAAAAAGAGCGTTGTAGTGATCTTGAGAATTTGTATTCCAAGTATGATATTAAGGAAAAGGCTAAGAGCTTAGATAAGATATATAAACGGAGCTTAGATTTATGACAAATATGCATATAAAAATAAAAGTGAATAGTATATATTTCCTTGTTTTTACAGTAATTATCGCTCTGATAGGATACTGTATGGAACAGCCAATGGTGTGCTTACTGATTGCTATGTTTCAATTAATTGTTATTGTGCATGCTGCTAAAATATCAATTTTTAGCATTCTTGCTGTGTTAATTAATTTTTGCTTAGTACAGCAGTATGCAGCATTTATAGGAGTAGAGGTATATGGTCTTTTAGGAATAAAAAGTGTACCAATTTATTTTTATGAATTATTTTTATGCGTTTATTTTTTTAATGCTGTTTTGCATTTATTTATAACACATTCAAATTGTTTAAGAAACGAGTCGGAATTATTTAAAGAAAAACTTGATATTGGATATGGCTTTTCTATAGTCCTTGCAGTTTTAGCAGTTGTTATTACTGTCCTAATATTTCCGACAATGCCTTCTTTGTTAACATTCTCTACAGTACAGCGTTTTGATGGTGGAATTTTATCATTTTCAGGATGGTCGTGTATACCATTCTTCTTTTTGGCCATTGCAATTATAAATAGAAAAGGATATAAATATGTGGTTCCTATGGCAGTATTTGTATCGATTTGGTATGTATTTCATGGAGAAAGAGTGGATTGTATTGGATTTTTAGCATTATTTGCTATTGGATACTATAACGAACATAGAGAAAAATCTACCATTATAAAGATTTGCATAAGTGGATTAGTTATTATAATAACATTAGTTGGAGTTGGTTTTCTTCGAGGAGGAACAGATAGTATTAATTATGGAGATTTATTACATGGGGTATTCATACAATCGACAGCATGTGATGTGACATATGTATTTAATTGTGCAGTTGATTTGACTAAGAATAGTTTATCTTATCATGGAATTACTTACTTGAGTTATCTGATTAATTGTATTCCTTTATTGGAAGATCCGTATTCATTTCAATCATATATACATAATGATTATGTCACAGCAGGAGGAGGGCTTTTCTTTGCAGAGCCTATAGCCAATTTCGGAGTCGGATTTGCTTGTGTTTTCTCGGCTTTTTATATTTTATTTCTTGTTTCGGTCATAAGAAAAAGGACAAGATATCGTTATATGGTTTATGCAGCTATATGTATAACAATTTTCAGAAGTGCTTGGTATGGACTTAATTATCCGATAATTACGATTTTATATTTTGCTCCTGCACTTTTAGTTGCATATAATCTGTTAACAAGAAAAAAGGAGAGTTAATGATGAATGACTTAATTAGTGTTATTGTGCCAGTTTACAATGTTCAATCATACTTAAAAAGGTGTTTACAAAGTATACAAAAACAAACGTATCAATTGTTGGAAATTATTATTATCGATGATGGATCTACCGATGAATCAGGAAAAATAGCAGATGAATTTTCCCAAAAAGAGTCAAGAGCGTTTGTTGTTCACAAAGAAAACGGTGGACTATCAGATGCAAGGAATGTAGGAATAGATTATGCAAATGGAAAATATATAACTTTTATTGATAGTGATGATTATATAGAAGAAGATTATATTGAGTATCTTTACGAATTAATAAGAGAATATGGTGTTGAAATGGCAACATCTTTTTATAGGATGGTTTCAAATGAAGAGTGTGTAAATACATATAAAGATAATTCAGATAAAGGGTGCATTATAGCAGAAGAAGCTATTAAAAGAATGTTATATAGAGATGGAATGACACATATTGCATGTGGAAAAATGTATCTTAAAGAAATGTTTGAAAGAAAGCCTACAATTGATTTCTATAAGTATATTCTAGATAAACAGTGCCTAAATTGTATTCCAGTGTATGATAACAAATATAGATTTCCAAGAGGACTTCTTAATGAAGATTTAGCATTGGTTTATTATCTTATAATAGAATCTGGAAGAATAGCATATGGAACAAAGAAAACATATTATTATGTTTCTAATCCAACATCGATTACCAAAGCAAAGGTAAGGAAACAAGATTTTCAAGTATTTATATTATACAAATTGGTAAGAGATATTATTTTAGATTATTATCCGATGCTGTTTGATCCCGTATTAGAATTTCAAGAGACTATATATGTGAAATTATTAAAGAGACTTATGATGAATAAGCAAGATGAGTTTGCTGTTGAAATAAATTATATTAGAAAACAGTTGAAAAAAACATGTATAAAGGCTATTAAATCTGATATTAGATGTGTTACTAAAATTCGTGTATTTATAGCATCAAGCTCGAAACTTTTATTTGTATTATTGTGTAAAGTTGAAAATGTGTTGGGTGCCAAGAGCTAAGAAAAAGTAGCACAAATTGAATATAATATTGAGGTTGGAACAAATGCGGTAGTTATTGCCTTTTTTGCTAAAGGTTTTTGTCGCATAAGTATGAGATATTGATGAGAATTTATAAGAGTATATTATGAAAAAAATTTTTTATTTAAGAACATATTATCAAATAATTTTTGCTTTGCAAATGGTAAATACGATATGTAAAGATGATGAAGTTGTCTTTTTGATTTCGGATGATTCAAATGGATCGAAGAGAGTTGCGGAGAAAATTCAAAGTATTGGCATTGTTAAAAAGGTTATATGGATTAAGACAAAACGTCTTACATATGAAAAAAACTTATTCGAAAAAATTAGTGATTCTATAAGTATAGCTCTTCTTGAAACAAACCGGTATGAAAATGTATTAAGGCCGATTTTGAACATTGGGTTTGATGAATTCATTTTTTTTAATTTCGGAGTAGACACCATTGCGTTTTATAATTTGTTTGTTAAGAGAAATCCAGATATTAAGGTTTCAAGAATTGAAGAAGGAATACTTTCATATGGAATAGAAATTGGTTATGGACAAGGGAAAATTGTTGATTTATCATATTATGTCCGTAAGCTATTACATAGAAAAAATATAATCGATAATTTCTATAATTTTTATTGCTATTATCCGGTTATCTATAAGGGAAATTTACAATCAGTACAAATCCCTAGAATTAGTGTGAATTCAAAAACCGCAAGGATACTGGGGAAAATTTTTAGACCTGATACTTCAGGTTATACTCAAAAGTATATATTTTTTACATCAGTATATGATTTTGAAGGTGGAGAGCCTATTGGAGAATATGAACTTGTGCTTAAAGTGGCTAATTTAGTAGGAAAAGATAATTTGCTTATAAAAATTCATCCGCGTGATTTGCGAACCATATATAGTGACAATGGTTTCAATGTGGATAAGAATTCGTTAATACCATGGGAAGCAATACAATTATCTAGTGATTTTAGCGATAAAGTCTTTTTAACAATAAATTCAGGAAGCGTGTTGTCAGGAAGTACAATGTCAGAAAAACCGGTTAAAACTTTTTATATGTATAAACTGTGTAATATTAAAGAGAATAGGAGTTGTCAAAAAAATGCTCAAGATATAGAAGCATTACTTTGCAAAAGTTCTATGAAAGAAGTTTTTAGAAACGTAAAAATTGCAGAGAAAATTGAGGACATTTTATGAGTAAATCCAGCTATTTGATAAAGAACATGGGAATTTTAACTATAAGTAATTTCTCATCAAAGATTTTAGTCTTTTTATTAGTTCCGTTATATACTAGTGTTTTATCTACAAAGGAATATGGAACATATGATTTGGCAGTATCTACAGCAACGTTACTATATCCAATTCTTACTTTGAATATTGTTGATGCTGTAATGAGATTTTTAATGGATAAAGAAAGTGATAAAAAAGCAATTGCATCTATTGGCTTTAAATATGTATCTATAAGTTCGGTTCTATTTGGTTTTATTATGCTGTTTTTTTATATAACAGGTATTTGGTCAGATATTAATGGACTAGAGGGATATATTTTTTCATATTATATATCGTATGTGATTAATCAATTCTTTATTCAATTTGCTAAAGGCTTAGAAAAAGTAAAGAATATGGGGGTTGCAGGTGTATTAAGTACAGTAGTAACAATAATTGCTAATTTATTTTTTTTATTGGTAATTAGATGGGGACTAATTGGTTTTTTTTTAGCAAATATTTTGGCGCAAATTGTGTCTGCAATTTATCTTTTTTTTAAAACCGAAATATATAACTATATAGTAATAAAAAGACAACCTATTGCACTTCAAAGAGAAATGCTTATTTATTCAGTACCATTAATTGCAACTGTTGTTGGTTGGTGGGTGAATAGTTGTGCAGATAAGTATATTGTAACTTTTATTTTGGGTATTTCGGCAAATGGATTACTTTCAGTTTCATATAAAATACCGCAAATTATAAATACTATTCAAGGTATTTTTACTCAAGCATGGCAGATTTCGGCAATAAAAGAATATGGTAGTAGTGATACGGCAGACTTTTATGGGAAAACTTTTACAGTTATAAATATTATGATGTGTGTTGTATGTTCGTTTCTGATTTTTATGACGAGACCATTAGCATATGTTCTTTATGCTAAAGATTTTTATGAGGCATGGAAGTATGTTCCATTTTTATTGGTATCTAGTGTGTTAAATTGTGCTTCAGGGTTGTTAGGACCAATTTTATCTGCAAAAAAAAATTCTAAAGCAATGATGTGGTCAGCAATAGTAGGTGCTGTCGCAAATATTATTATGAATATTGTATTTGTAAATCTTATAGGAATCCAAGGAGCTACATTCGCTACGTTAGTTAGTTCATATATTATTTATATAATTAGAAAGTATGCAGTAGGAGAAGATATATATATCAATAAATATTATGTGATTATTGTAACGTGGCTTATTTTAGTAGTGCAAGGTATTATAGAAAGTAATTTTATGAATTATTATTTGGAAATAGTATGCGTAGCAGTTATTATTATTATCAATAAAAATTCGGTGTGGCAAGTACTTAATTTGGTAAAAAACATATATAAAAATATCAAGAGAAAGAGGAAGAATGATGAAAACAGTAGCTTTAATTCCAATTAAATTAGGTTCTAAAAGGGTACCAGGAAAAAATATAAAACCTTTTTTTGATGGTACACCTTTAATGCATTTTATTCAGAAAGCTTGCTTAGAAGCAAAAAATATTGATGAAGTGTATATATATTGCTCTGATGATGCAGTGAAAGATTATATTTTACCAGGAGTGAAATATTTGAAGAGACCGGAGTATTTAGACGGCGATAATATTAATGCCAATGATTTCATAAAGGAATTTATGAATTCTGTTGACGCAGATATTTATGTAAATGCACATACTACATCTCCATTTGCAAAAGTATCAACTATTGAGGAATGCGTTGAAAAAGTAGCAAGTGGAGAATATGATTCTGCATTTTGTGCAGAGGCAATAAGAACATTTATGTGGGAAGATAATAAACCGATTAATTTTGATCCGGATCATTTTCCAAGGACACAGGATCTTCCGTTGATATATGGAGAAACCTCTATTGCATATGTTTTTACAAAAGAATCATTTATTAAACATAATAGAAGATTGGGAGTTCATCCATATATAAAGGAAGTCGATAAGATTGAGGCTATGGATATTGATTATCCAGAGGATTTTGAAATTTGCAATGCGATTTATAAGGAGATATTAAAAAATGAGTGTTCAAATAACTGATTGTACAATTAGAGATGGTGGCTATCTATTTAATAAGAATTCTGCTCCTGAATTTGTGAAAGGTATAATGAAGGGATTGGCAGAAGCTGGTATAGATTATGTCGAAACTGGTTTCCTTCAGAAAAATGTAACAGGGGAGAGTCTTGTGTACAAGGATTCGGGTGATGTTATTAAATATTTACCAGATAATAGAAGAAACACACAGTTTTTGGGATTTTGTGATAATAGCAGGTATTCATTGGAAAATTTGGATGATTATAATGGGAAATCTTTTAAATGGCTGCGAATTTCTTTTGCACAACATGAAATTGATGAATCTCTGGAATTTTGCAAAGGTGCGAAAAATAAGGGGTATTTGGTTCAATTCAATCCGATGGATTCAATAAGTTATACAGATGAGGCGCGTGAAAAATTAATCCAAAAAGTGAATGTTGTAAAACCTGCCTCTTTTTCAATTGTGGATACATTTGGGGCAATGGATATGATAGATCTGGTTCATATCTTTAAGCAAGTAGATAAATTACTGGATAAAGATATTAAAATTGGACTGCATTCGCATGATAATTTAGGGTTATCATGTGCGCTGGCAGAGAGAATGATAGAATTATCGGAAGAAACTGGAAGAGATATTATTGTCGATGGTTCTTTATATGGTATGGGACGTGGCGCTGGAAATGCAAAGACAGAATTGCTGGCATATTATGTAAACAAGCATTGTAATGGAAAATATGATATTCAGAAATTACTTGAAACTATTGATAGATATATAACACCGGAATTAAAGAATCTTAACTGGGGGTATGATCTGCCTATGTATGTTTGTGGTACAAAACATGCACATGTTGATAATGTTTATCACTTGAAAAAGGCATATACGTGTACAGCTAATGAAATGTACGATATTGTTGAAACGTTATCGCCACAACAAAGGACAAGATATGGAACAGGATATTCTAAAACAGATTTTTCAGTTTTAGATAGGGCGTATGAAAATTATAAGGAAGGAAATAAATAATGAAGTGTTCAGAATACTTAGTTGATTTTCTTATAAAAAAAGGCATTACAGATGTTTTTGGATATTCAGGTGGATATATTGTTCCATTTATGGATGCTCTATATGCAAGGAAAAATGAAATTAAAGTGCATGTTTGTTACAATGAGCAGGGCTGTGCTTATGCTGCTGATGGTTTTGCCAGATCAAGCGGAAAACTTGGAGTGTATTTTACAACTTCCGGACCGGGGGCGGTTAATGCATTCGGAGGATTGGCAGATGCGTGGTTTGACGGAATACCGCTTTTAGGAATTTGTGGAAATGTTCCAACAAATGAACAAAGAGGGTATTCCGGAGTTAGACAAAATGGTTTTCAGGAAATGGAAATTGTTTCTATGACAAAGCATATAACTAAATATTCTGTGTCGCCAAATAGTGCAGAGTCGTTTCCGGATATAGTTTCGAGAGCATATAATTTGGCTACAACAGGAAGAAAGGGAGGTGTTGTGATTGATTTTCCATATGACATCCAAAAAACCTGTATTAATTGTAGGTAACGGAGCCAGAGCAGCGGGGGCTTCAGATTTAATTTATGATTTTATAAAGAAAACACATATTCCGGTTTTAACAACGATGAATACTGTTGATATGATTCAGGATGAATATAGATTTGGATTTATCGGTACATATGGTAATAGGATTTCTAACATGATGCTGAATGAAGCAGATCTTGTAATTTCTGTTGGGGCACGTTTGGGATTGAGACAAATAGGACATATGAAAGAACTATTTGCTCCAAAAGCAAAATTAATACGCTGTGACGTTGATCAGTATGAATTGGCACGGCAAATAAAGTCTGATGAAGAAAAATATAACCTGGATGCAAAGTACTTTATGGAGCAATTGTTAGCAGAAGAAATATCTGATTATTCAGGCTGGTGGGATAACTGTATGAAAGCTAAAAAACTTCTGGATGGGTATGATGATACAGAGGGTAATAAACTGATGAATAAGATATCAGAGCTGCTTCCGGTTGATCCTGTTGTTACAGTTGATATTGGACAAACTGTCTGCTGGGCTGCACAATCCTTATGTTTAAGAGGCACAAACGGCAGAATCATTATTGGTGGAAGTTATGGTGCAATGGGAGTTGGATTGCCATATGCTATAGGAACATCAATAAGTAATGAAAATGGTATCACTTATTGTATTACCGGTGATGGTGGTTTGCAAATGAATATTCAGGAACTTGAGACAGTTCGTAGGGAAAATTTGCCTATAAAAATAATAGTTGTTAATAATCAGGAACTTGGAAAAATAAGTGAGATTCAGCATGGATCATATGATGATAGGTATTTTATTACAACTGAAAATAGTGGTTATACGGTGCCTGATTTCGTTAAAGTTGCAAATGCTTATGGAATTAAGGCAGCAAAAGTTGAGAATTATAAAAAACTTGATGATTATAAGGATTGGTTAATAGATAATGAGCCATGCTTGTTAAATGTTATGCTTTCCTCTGGAACTTTATTGATACCTAAGATTAAATGGGAAACATGTAAAATTATGCCTGAACTTGAAGAAAAAAAAGCTAGAGAAGTTCAAAAATTAATTGCTGAGTAAATTAGGATACCATTATTGGAGGCTGTGATGATTAAATATTTAATAATGGATGTTGATGGAACGTTGACAGATGGGAAAATATATATGGGACCAAATGGGGAAGCTATGAAGGCTTTTTCGATTAAGGATGGTTATGTTGTGAATTATATATTGAAACCAGCTGGTATTAAGCCTGTTATTATAACTGCCAGGACAAGCTCAATTGTTCAAAATAGGTGCAAAGAGTTGGGAATAACAGAAGTTTATCAGGGAAAAATAGATAAACTGATGACTCTTATGGAAATTGTCGGAGATAATAACCTATCACATTGTGCATACTTTGGTGATGATATTATAGATATTAATTGTATGCAACCTATTAAGGACGCAGGCGGTATAGTTGGTTGTCCGGCCGATGCGGTCAGGGAAGTAAAGCAATTATCGGATTATGTATGTATCAATAAAGCAGGAGAAGGTGCTTTACGGGAGTTTACAGAATGGTTGATTAAAGAAAAACGAGATGCTAGTGATATAACAAGACGTGTAGATGCTGCTGTTAATTATTTACAGTCAATTGATGTGTCTTTAAAAGATATAGGAAAGAAAGTTAGGGTTAATGATGATTTTTATTATAATATTCAATATTATGATACTAAATCACCAGATTTATGTGATTTTGAATCACATAGAAAATATATTGATATACAGTTTATGGTGTCTGGAAAGGAATGTTTGGAAATTAGCGATACTTCAAGATTATCTGTCAAACAGCCATATAATGAAAATCTTGATGTTATGTTTTGGAACGTTCCAGAAAATATAAGTAAGACTGTTTTATCAGAAGGTGATTACATTGTTTTATATCCGGAAATGGCTCACAGAGGGGCGGTGATTTGTCAAAAGAGTGAAAAAGTATTAAAAATAGTTGGTAAAGTGAGAATCTAATTTAGTATTAAAATTGGGAAAGTAGGTAGTAAAATGAAAAAAACAGCAGGTATATTAAAATTATTATTGCTGGTTTCATTGTTAATTGGAGGCATAGGTTTTGATGTTGTATTAGCCTATAGTTATGAAACAGATTCAATAAATGCAGTTGGAGCTAAAGCTTCTAATCAAATCGAAGTAGGAACAGTAGGTGCTGACGGAAAGAACGTGGCAGCAACAAACAGGGCCAGAACAGTGGGTATCTACAAGACATCAGAGAAGGCATTCAGCGTGGATGTTAGCAAGGCAACAGGAAGCAGATATTCAGTGCTGGGATTTGATGCAGGCGGAAAGAAGATAGTGGATTCAGGCTGGCAGACAGGAAAAACATATGCACTTGGAAAAGATGTGGTAAGCTACAGACTGTTATTCTCATACAGCGATAACAGAAATTTAAGCAGTGCAGACACACTTAAATTCGAGAACTGCCTTACATTAAGCACAGTACAGAATAGTAGCAGTGTAATAGAAGTAGGAACAGTAGGTGCAGACGGAAAGAACGTGGCAGCAACAAACAGGGCCAGAACAGTGGGTATCTACAAGACATCAGAGAAGGCATTCAGCGTGGATGTTAGCAAGGCAACAGGAAGCAGATATTCAGTGCTGGGATTTGATGCAGGCGGAAAGAAGATAGTGGATTCAGGCTGGCAGACAGGAAAAACATATGCACTTGGAAAAGATGTGGTAAGCTACAGACTGTTATTCTCATACAGCGATAACAGAAATTTAAGCAGTGCAGATACACTAGCATTTGAGAAGTGTTTATCTATTATACCAGCAAGTGCTCGTGATGACTGGGAATTGCCAATAATGTAATTGTTTAACCTTAATATCATAGTAATCTGGCACTATTAATTATTTAGAATGTGAATGAGTTCTTAATATTATTAATCAGCTATAAGATTTGTTATTGAAAATAGATTACATAAACAAATAATAAGCTGACTTGAAAAAGTAAATTCCATCTGCTTTTAAAATTTTGCTGATTTTGCAGGAGATTTTTTAACAAAATCTCCTGCTTTCTGTTATAATTAAGCTAGCTTATCGAAATTTTGTTGTTTTTATGGCATCAAAAACAGGCTACTGGAATTCGGTGTGTCAGACTAAATTCTACATGCCCAGTATATATGAGAATCGTATTTTTATAGATTTTTTTGCATAACTGTCATATAATGAATTTAGTAGAACATAATGATTAGGAATATATTCATTATGTTTATTTTAGATGAAAGTGAAATATATTATATGTCTGATATTAGAAAATTATTGGAACAAGATCGGCTTGAATTTGAGGCTGATCAAAAAATAAAAAATTTAGATAACATAGTACAGGCATTAAGAAATGGTAGATTAAGTATTTTTGCAGGAGCAGGTTTATCTGCATCATCAGGTTATGTGAATTGGAAACAGTTGATAAAGCCTATGAGTGATTATCTTGGTTTGAATATAAATACTGATCTTACAATGATTGCACAGTACTATGAGAATGAATGTACCAGAGAAGGGTTAAATCGAGCTATACTTAGTGAATTTTCAAAGGTTCCAACCAAAAATGATAATATGGAAATATTAGCTAGTCTTCTTATAGATACATATTGGACAACAAATTATGATTCAATTATAGAGGATACTCTTCGTGAGAAAGGAAAGACTGTTGATGTAATATATGAACAGATTCAATACAAAAATTATACTCCAGGGAGAGATGCTGTTGTATATAAGATGCACGGTGATAAAAATTTTCCGGATAGAGCAGTTATATCTAAAACTGATTATGAATTATATGATGTATATCGATCAGTGTTTTCAAAAGGTCTGGTCATGGAATTGATAACAAAAACGGTTTTATTTATTGGTTTTGGATTTGCAGATCCTAATCTGGATCGTTTTATAAGTATAGTACGTCATACATTCGAGAAATATTCACCACCAACACATTATTGTTTTATGAGAAGTGTAAGTTATGAAGATTATCTTGATGAGAAAGGAAATCTTACAAGGCAGAAAAGAATTGAGTTTGAACAGGACAAAAAGTTGCAGGATTTGAAAATTAGAAGTATGAAAGGTTATGGAATTCATACAATTCTGGTTGATGACTTCACGCAGATTACAGCAATGCTTAACTATATAAGAGATAAGTATACTTTGAATAAAGTGTTCATATCAGGTGCATTGGATCCAAATGATTCGCACAATTATGGTTGTCATTTTGATAAGCCGTATAATATTAATTTCAAAAATGGAGAATGGTTTATTATGCAGCTTTCTAAGAGAATCATTGATGATGGATATGATATTGTGAATGGCTTTGGTGTTGGCATAGGCAACTATGTTGTTTCTGGGGCATATATGGGTGGAGTGCAAAGAGGGGGATCTGACTATGTTTCTAAGCACTTAACAATTCAGCCGCTGATATCGGTCGAACAACAGGAGAGTGATAAAAAGGATGAGGTTCGAAGAAAGCTGATCCGGGATTGTGGAACAGTTATTTTTCTATTTGGAAAGACATTATATGAGGATAATAATAGTAAAAAGGATGAATTAGATAAAGACGGTACATATCGTGAATATGAGATAGCAGTAAAAGAAGTCAAGAACGTCATTCCTGTAGGTGCTACAGGATTAACATCAAGATACATTTATAATGAAGTATATAGCGAAAATCAAAATACCCCTTTTATTGATAGGCTAAATGCAGTGGATGAGAATATCAATTGCATGCAATTGATTGATGATATTATGGCGATGATTGAAAGCGAAAAACATAAGAAAGAACAAAATTTGAAAAAGACATTGATGAAAGATGCTTTTTCAAATGATGACACATCAGGTTATGATGTATATAATCAGATAAATGTTTTTGTTAGTTTTCATTTCGCTGGAGCAAATCTGCAGTCAAGATTAATCTTATCGGTATTGGATGATGAACCGGGAATAAATCCGGTTAAGGAGTCCGGCAAGATAGAGGATAAGCGTAAGATCAAACAATGGATTGACAGAAAAATAAAAAGTACTTCCGTAACTATACTAATCTTGAGTAAGGGGATGACAAAAAGTATATGGGTTGGCAGAGAAATACAAAAGAGCATAGAGGAAAACAATAAATTTGTGTTAATAGATATTTCGTCTGGACAATATGATAGGGATTTCTTATCGCAATATAAGATAGGCTCAAAAAGTTTGGATGAAATCTATCCAATTCATTCAGTGGAAAATTGCAATGAAAAAGAAGGCTTTGCGGATGTAGGCAAATGGGTGCGTGATGCAGTTGCTGATATATAGTTTACTATATTTAATTTATGGATAAATAGTTTGAACTTATTTAAAAAATTCATAGTTGGTTTTCTTTTATGTCTATTTACATGAAAAATATAAAAGTTTTGCTACATATATGGCAGATGATTGGAGAAAAATGATTGGTTATTTTGTGCATTTAATTTCAATTGTAATATATATTATTGAAATAATGGTATTGGTTAGGGGAATTGTATGTTTAAAAATGAATAAACTGCCAAGAGGAATGTATGTTGTGAAAAATATTATAAATTATTATACGGCGGTGATAACAATATTTGTTATAGTAGATTGTGTATATTATATGCTGAGTGAGAATTTTAATGGAATATTGATTTCATCGGGAATAGTATTATGTATTATGCTAGTAGTCAGTGGAAAATTATTTAATCTATTATACCAATGGTCTAAGGACAAAAAAGCAGAAGATAAATTGAATGAAAGTGAAAAACAATATATTTGGGGATGGTCAGCACTTATTAGTTCTCTATTTATAAGCTTTTATAATTTACAAATTGCGCTGATGGCATTTTCATTGTTTTTAGGCAAGTATATTTGGTTTGATACTGGAGATAGTAGTGAAAAAATAAGGGGGGTTTTTAGTAGTATTAAAGATAGTGAAGAAATATATCATAAGAATATTATAATGATAAAAAATTGGATTTTAGGGATTACGCTCATTCATTCATTAGTTATTAAATTTATTATAAAGTTATGTTAGATTTTATATGAAAAATGCGGATGGTAAGTAAAAAACCAAATGTTATGATTTATGTTATAACAGTTACAGAGCTAACTAGAGAGGGAATAATATGGATTTTAGGAAAAAGTTAATAAAGTAAGAATTTAAATAGGTTATAGGCAAGAACAACTGGCACGAGAACTAGGTGTAAATTCTGTAACAATAAATCGCTGGAAAAATTGATAATCAGAGTAAATGCTCCAATGGGAGTACCTTTAAAATCAGTATTCATCTGTAATAAAATATTTTTAGCAAAATTCGTGTTTTTCGTGACGAATTTTGTGAATTTCCCAACAGGAGACAGATATTTTGAGTAGACAAAAAATTGATTAAACAAAACTACAATACTGGGCAGGGATGATTCACGATTGTCAGCATTCAGGCCTTAAGATAAAAGAATGGTTGGCAAACCACGGAATAAGGTACTTACTATGGAGCGTTTACAGATTTTAGGTAACGCTTGCACAAGAATATTCATATTGATTATTCAATTATAGAAAAGAATGATAATTAACTTCCTAATTATCATACAAGGGATATATGAAGTCGATAGGTTATAAACTGCTTGGATTAAGAGAGGAACTACCGGAAACAGGCATTTCGCTGCTCAGTCATATGAGAAGTTCCATGATAATGCCGCCTCTGGATGAAAAAGTAAGGGAAATACTTTGGTTTTATGGTAATATATAACTATATTAAACTATAATAAAATAAAGGGCGGTATGGTGGATATATTCCTTTTTGGATAATTTGGAAGAAGAGTTTGATATTATAGCATCAACCAATTCTGTGTTTAGTAAAAATCATGCGGATTCCTTTGAAGCCAATGAAGTCAAGAATTTTGGGGAGTGTAGTATACGCTTACAGGAATGGTCTCTAGCAGGAGCCGGGTATACTGTAAGTATTCAGAAAAAAGAAAAGGATATGAAGAGATTTGACTAGGTGCTAGATAATAATAAATATACAGAGTGTGCTGGTTGTGGATATCAAGCGAGGTCTATATTTTATTATCTACGGATCAATCGAAAATAGAAATTATTTCTGAAATATGGGAAATTATCGGAATTTCTGATTCGTGAAGTTAACGAGAGTTTATAGAATAGAATATAATATATTTTAAATAATTAAAATTAGGAAGGGAGTCGACTTTAATATGTCAAAATTAATAGTTAAAAAAAGGAAAAAAATGAAAATAAAAAGAAGGAATGGAGATTAACGTCATTATATATGGGATTTGTTGCAGGGATATGTGCTTTTTTTTCAGCAGTTTTATTTATCTTACAATTGTGTGGGGTTAATGATAGTTGTATTAAAATTATTGGATTAATTTTAGGACTTGCTATAATTATATTATTAGGATTATCAAGTAAATATTCTAATGAAATAAAATTCACAATAAGAAAAGTTTAGAAAAGATTTTTGAAACGTGTTCGTTAAGCGGAATTTTGGTTTTTGGCTTTCAAAATATAATTGGTATTATACCAATTGAGAAGTTAAAATTGGAAGATCGTATTATGGGAATAATTACTGTTGGGATATATGTTTTGTTGCCTTTAATAGTAGCAATTGTGCTGATATCAAAGAAGGATTGGGATTATAATGAAGATTAGCTATTCACAACAGGCAATTGATTTTATTTATGATGAGTTAAGAAAAGCGCCAAATACATTGCTAGATGATTTGAAAGAAAGATGTGCAAAAAAATAATCAACCCCAGGAGCAAAGGAATTCTAAGCGCTTAAATGTCTACTCCCATTCGGGAACCCAGCTTTAAATCGGCAGAGGGAATTAGTGCAGCATCTTTTTCTCATCATGCATATAGATTCTGTTATTCTGGGAGGCGTCCCCGTCCCTCATACATAATGCTGAGTTCGCCGTAGACCTGTCCCCAGTTCCGAATGC
>ENA-OUQP01000220-OUQP01000220.1-human-gut-metagenome-genome-assembly--contig:-NODE-220-length-61235-cov-16.783344_pt1 | contig 61235 bp, 54 predicted proteins | sample MGYA00237951_ERZ548836 | MGnify/ENA primary metagenome ERZ548836 (study PRJEB26490, sample SAMN05194702) | human gut metagenome | biome: terrestrial biome; feature: human-associated habitat; material...
GCATGTGTTAAGCACGCCGCCAGCGTTCATCCTGAGCCAGGATCAAACTCTCGTTTAAAAATCTTAATTCCGATTTGACTCGGATTTAAAATCAAAGTTCGTTCCAGGTCAAGAAAACTACTAGCTTTCTTATCCCTTTTACTGTTTTAAGGTTGACATTGTCATTCAATGTCCGTTCTGAATTTTCTCTTAAAGAATCTTCAGGGTTGTTGTCTATTATTTAATTATCAAGGTTCTTTTTCTTTGTTGTCGTCTCAGCGACAGCTTATTTATATTATCACATTCACAATCGCTTGTCAACAACTTTTTTATTTTTCTTTTTCGCTGTCCGCTTCGATCATCTCTGTCGTTCGAAACAGCTTATCTAGAATATCATTTCTATCGACATTTGTCAACAGGAAATTTCATTTATTTTTTTGCGTTCCCATGAGCTCTTAAGCACTTTCCAGTCTTGTCTCACGCGACAGCTTGTATAATATAGCATGCCCGTCCAGAATTGTCAATATTGTTTTTATTATTTATTTTATTTACACAATTTACACAATTTTAGTTACCACATTTCGCTTTACTTGTTCATATTTGCAGTTCGAATTACATCCCCCAAAATTAAAACCCAAAATTGCAATTAAAGTATCTTATTTGGCGAGAAGAGGTTCCATTAAACGCAGTTTGACACGTAGCATTTTGCTAAAATACTACGTGCCAGCCTTAAACTTATTGTTGTCCTACGATTTTTCCAAACTTCAATGGACTCATCTCATCATCTTCATAATCAAATACATATCTTTCGTATGCATTGATAATATGTGTGCTCTTATATTTATCACATCTTTTATGCTGCCTTCCGTAAGTCATATGTACATGTCCATGTACGAAGAACTTCGGACTGTACTTCTCTATCAGCTCTATAAATACTTGAAATCCCTGATGTGGCAGATCTCTTCCGTCATTGATCTGATATGCCGGAGCATGTGTGACCAGAATGTCAAAACCACGGTGTTTTAGCAATTGAAACCATAGTTTCTTCACTCTTTTCCTCATTCCACGTTCTGTAAACTGATATTTTCCACCACTATAACGCATAGAACCACCAAGTCCTAAAATTCGCAAGCCTTCAAATTCATAAATCTCATCATCAATGCAAATACAACCTTCTGGTGGGATACGATCATATTTTTCATCATGGTTTCCATGCACATACAGTACCGGAGCAGCTGCAAATGTTGTAAGAAAAGACAGATAATTTGGATTCAAATCACCACAGGATATAATTAAGTCCACACCTTCCAGTTTGCTTTTGTCAAAGAAATCCCAAAGGTATTTCGACTCTTCGTCTGCAATTACCATTATTCGCATCGTTCTTTATCCCTTCCTTGTCTCAATCCCCTGTTGTGTAAGAACCGGTTTGGCCTGCTCCTGTAATTCTTCAATCTTTGGTATTCTTCCTATAATATTCTCTGCCAGCCAGTCCATCTCGATCACTTCTTCCGGAGACAGCTTTTCACCCTTCTTTTCCTTAAGTATATGTCCCTGTGCATACATCTGATCTGTAAATGTATGAAATTGTCCCGTTTTATAATTATGCTTTAATACATTGACCAGTCGGACTGTACCCGCCGGAAGTTTTTTTGAACAAATAACATCTACTACCCCTGTCGGCATTCCCCACCAGTAATTAATTGCTTTTTCTACATCGTTATCTTGTTCCCAGTTTCCTGCCATAATTGTACGGATCAGTTCTTCATAGAATTTTCCCCAGTGGCACAGTGGCATTGCAAGATTCTTCTGCTCACCTCCGCCACTTTCGCGATGATATACTCCATAAAAATGATTGTTATCATCTGGTACGATTATATCTTTTCCCGAAATACAATTCGGATCTATCTCGTCAATTCTTTTCTCAATATCCTGCTCTTTCAGCGTAGACCACTCTAAATACACCTTCGCTCTTGGATTTGTCATCTGCGCTCCAAGCGCAAATGCATTAATCTGTGCAATTGTTCCCAAAATCGGATAATCCGCAATATAGACAATCTTATCGTTTTCAGCCATTTCCCCTGCAATTGCTCCCATCAGGAACTTCGCCTCATGCATACGAGTATAATAAGTCCGGATGTAGCGGTGCGTCGTATTCAAAGAACAGTTTAAGATTCTTACTTCCGGATGTGTAATTGCCGCTCTTAAACTTTCCTGCGCAAATATCGGAGTTGTCGTAAATATAATATTGCAACCCGCATGAATAGCTTCCTCCATGGCTGATGCTATATTTTTTTCTGTTACATTTTCATAACTTACAGTCGTGACTTCATTGGGAAATGTCTGCTCAAGATGCCTGCGTCCCAGTTCATGACTATATGTCCACGCAGAAGAATGTGGTGTCTTCGCATAGATAAATCCTACTTTCAAATGAGATGGTTCTTTATTGCCACCGAGAGGAAGCCATTTTTCAAACAGAGATGGCTTATCTTCTGTCGGAGTCATTTTCAATTCTACTTTTTCCTCATCATTATACTGAAGCAGAACAAATTCTTCCCATGCTTTCTTCACAAGTTCGTTAATTTCTTCTACTGACATTTCTTCCACTCGTTCATAACTGTATAGATGTAAAAATGAAAGGAATGCCTCTGCTGATGAAACTTCCAGTTCTTGTCCACCTTGTGCATGAAATGCCGCTGTAAATCTTGCATACACAGAACTGAAAATCAGTCTGTCATCATCTGTCCAGTACTCATCCGGATGTTTTCCCATCTCTTTTATGAGCTGCGCATACTGTCCTTCTTCTGAAAATGTAATATAATTTACTTTAGACACTCTGTAAAAATTCACAAATTCATAATAAACTTTTACATTTTTATCATTCGTTTTCTTCGGAAGAATGCGCGTTACCGTTCCCGGAATTGAAATTGCGCCAAAAAATTTCATGACACTGACACGCTTATTTCCCTCTTCTACATAGAATTTATTCATATACTCCCACGCCTTGATCGGCTCATGAATTCCTTCCTTTTCATGAGAAGTGCTGAGTTTTGCCCATTTGATTGCAAACTCCGTATTACTCTCCAATATCGGCATAAAATTACTTGCAAATGCACTGCTTCTACCACTATATCTTGTTCCAACTATCTGATCGATCGGAATCTGAACAAGTCCCAGTGATTCTGTTGATAATGCCTCATCTGGTAATATTTCGTCCAAAGATTCCAAAGTCGGCTTTCGCCCTGCAAGAAGCCGGCTCTCATATTCTTTTTTCCCATAACGAAACGCTTTATTATAGTCTTTTAACGCCATCTTTTACCCTCCTGTTCAAATCTCCTTCAGCTGTTACACAAGATTCATAGCCTGGTTTACATTTTCTACTCCCAATATCTCTATTCCTTCTATCTTTCCAATTGTTTTCATGGAAACTACAGGAACAATACATCTTTTAAATCCCAGTTTTTTTGCTTCTGATACTCTCTGTTCCGGCATGGTCACAGCCCGCACCTCTCCACTTAATCCTACCTCGCCAAACACGATGGTATCCTCATCAATCGGACGATTTTTATAGCTTGACGCAATCGCCATCACAATTCCTAAGTCTGCTGCCGGCTCATTCAGCCGGATTCCTCCTGCAATATTCACATATGCATCATACGTGGAAAGCGGCATTCCCATACGTTTTTCCAGAACTGCCATCAGAAGATTGACTCGGTTATAATCAAGCCCTGCTGCCGTACGTCTCGGCATTCCAAAGTTCGTCTTACATACAAGTGCCTGAATCTCCATAAGCATCGGTCTTGTCCCTTCCATTGCACATGCCACAACAGAACCTGATGCATTTTCCGGTTTTCCTGATAACATATACTCGGACGGATTCTCTACCTCCACCAAGCCACCTTTTTGCATCTCAAACACGCCGATCTCATTCGTAGATCCAAAACGATTCTTCACCCCACGCAGAATCCGGTAAGATGCATGTCTGTCTCCTTCAAAATATAACACTGTATCCACCATATGTTCCAATACGCGTGGGCCTGCAACTGTGCCTTCTTTTGTCACATGTCCTACAATAAATATTGAAATATTAAGTCCTTTTGCAAGTTGCATAAATACATTGGTCGATTCACGCACCTGAGACACGCTTCCCGGTGCCGACGCGACCTCTTCGTTATACATCGTCTGGATTGAGTCGATCACGACCATATCTGGATGCTGTTCTTCTATCACATGACGTATAATTCCAAGATTCGTTTCGCACAACAGAAACAAACTCTCAGAAAATGTTCCCATCCGATTCGCACGCAGTTTAATCTGCTTTAACGATTCTTCCCCGGAAATATATAATATCTTACGGTTTTGTCCTGATAACTTCTGACATACCTGCAGGAGAAGTGTTGATTTACCGATTCCTGGATCACCTCCCACCAGCACAAGCGATCCAGGCACGATTCCACCGCCAAGCACTCGGTCAAGTTCCAGAATCCCCGTCTGCATCCGCTCATCGTCATCGGTCGTAATACTGGAAAGTGTCACTACCTTCGCATCTTTCGCATTCCTTACCTGCTGCACTGCAGCCGTACTTCCTCTTGTTACTGAAACTTTCTCTTCTACAAATGTATTCCATTCCTTGCACATCGGACACTGCCCAAGCCATTTGCTTTCTTCATGTCCACAGTTCTGACAGAAAAATATACTTTTTTTACCTTTTGCCATGTACGATTCCCTTACATCTTTTTTATACTTCTACTTATAAATCCACTCTTAAACCTTGATTTATCATTTCTTTTTTATTTCCATTTTACCAGAAAGGGGAAGCTACGCCTCTGCGAGCTCCCCCGATGTTCTGCGTATTTACTTCTTGATAATCTTGATCTCAATCTCTTTATTCGGATCAAGTTCTGCGCTCACGCTCAGTTTTCCGCTTAAATTCGTTGTCATATCGCCGACATTCACATCGTCCATATACACAACATATTCGCTGTCTGCTTCCAGCTCCAGTGTAATCTGCGCATCCTCAGTACCGGATACTTTAAAAGAGACCTCTCTCTCAGAAGCTTTAAAATCTTCTACTGCTGTTCCCGGAACGGATTCGTATACGAACATACCATTCTTTTCCAACTTTGTAATCTCAGAGAATGTCTTTACCTTATACACATCTCCCTGGAATTCAAATCCGTCCAGTTTTGTCTTGCTGCTCAGAGTATAGTCTCCAAAACCAAGTGCTCCGTCTGCTTCAGCTCTTAATAGCTCTTTCACTGCTGCCATTAGCTCTTTCCTCCTAAGGTTCATTTGTATTAATTATTATATATCAATTTATTTTTATTTGGTAGTCTTGACCTCAAATTTTATTTCTTTTTTCGATACGCCGGCAACGACTTCCTGACCACGCTTAATCTCACCTGCGAGAATTGCCTCGGCCAGACTGTCTTCCAGTTCACTTTGTACTGCACGTCTTAACGGTCTTGCTCCATATTTCTTATCGGTTCCTTTTTCCATAATCAGCTTTTTCACAGAATCACGCACCGTCAAATGAATATCCAGCTGTTCTTTTGCACGCTTGACCACCTCCTGGCACATCATTCCCGTAATCTTTTTAAGTTCCGGTTCACCTAGCGGATGGAATACAAGAATCTCGTCAATTCGATTCAGGAATTCCGGACGGAAGACAAGATTGATCTCATTCATAACATTCATCTTCATACGCTTGTAATCTTCCTCTTGATTCTCCTTATTGCCAAATCCTAGCCTTTTAGGATCAATGATCGCCTGTGCACCTGCATTTGATGTCATAATAATGACCGTATTCCGGAAATCGACTTTTCTGCCCTGAGAATCTGTAATATGTCCATCATCTAATACCTGCAGTAAAATGTTAAATACATCCGGATGTGCTTTTTCAATCTCATCAAAAAGAATCACTGAATACGGATGTCTTCGCACCTGTTCGCTTAACTGTCCACCTTCCTCGTGACCAACATATCCCGGAGGAGAACCAATCATCTTTGCCACACTATGCTGTTCCATATATTCGGACATATCAACACGGATCATGGCATTCTCATCATGGAATAATGCTTCTGATAATGCCTTTGACAATTCCGTCTTACCGACTCCGGTCGGTCCAAGGAATAAAAATGAACCAATCGGGCGCTTTGGATCTTTTAGCCCCACACGTCCCCTTCGTACAGCTTTCGCCACAGCCGTAACAGCTTCTTCCTGTCCAACCACTCTCTTGTGAAGCGTCTGCTCTAACTTTTGCAAGCGCACACCTTCAGATTCCTGAAGCTTCTGCACCGGAATCTTCGTCCAGTCAGATACGACCGCTGCCACTTCCTCTTCTGTTACAAGTGGTTTTCTGCCCGCCTGCTTTTTCTGAAAACGCTTCTTCGTCTGCATAATCTTTTTCTGAGCATCTTCTTTCTCTGCCCGGATCCTGGAAGCCTCCACAAGATCACCTGCAAGAATTGCCTCTTCCATCTTTGCTTCATAATTACCAAGAACCTTTTCCAGTTCATAGATATGCTCCGGTGTCTTGAATCCACTAAGACTCACTTTCGCACATGCTTCATCAATCACATCAATTGCTTTGTCCGGAAGGAAACGGTCACTGATATAACGGGCAGATAGTGAAACTGCCGCCTGAAGCGCATCGTCTGTAATCTGTACATGATGATGCGTCTCATAACGTTCCCGCAGTCCTTTTAATATTTCTTCACACTGCTTCTCATCTGGTTCTTCCACTGTAATTGGCTGAAATCTTCGTTCCAGTGCCGCATCTTTTTCAATGTATTTTCGATATTCCGCAATCGTTGTTGCTCCGATCAATTGAAGTTCTCCTCTTGCAAGAGACGGTTTCAGGATATTAGATGCATCCATTGCGCCTTCTGCACCGCCTGCGCCGATGATTGTATGCACTTCATCCAAGAATAAAATAACATTTCCCGCCGACTTTACTTCCTGCAAAAGTCTCTTCATACGTTCTTCAAATTCACCACGGTATTTTGTACCTGCGATCATACTTGCAAGATCTAACGTATAGACCCGCTTGTCACGCATTCCTTCCGGTACAATGCCACTTGCGATCTGTGCGGCAAGTCCTTCTACCACTGCTGTCTTACCGACTCCCGGCTCTCCCACCAGACACGGATTGTTCTTCGTTCTTCTGCCAAGTACCTGCATCAGACGGTGAATCTCTGCTTTTCTTCCAATGACCGGATCAAGCTTTCCTTCTTCTGCCTGCATAGTCAGATCTGTACCATACTGGTCTAAAATCCCATCTTTTCTTTGATATGCCTCTTGAAGCTCCTCTTGATATTCTTTGATATCCACGCCGAGAACTTCCAGCGTATCCTGCACGATTTTCTGTATATTTACATTGAGTGTCAGAAGTATTCTGGTTGCAACACTGTCCGGTTCCCGAAGGATTGCAAGGAGCATATGCTCTGTTCCAATTGCCTCTGATTGAAAGCGGATTGCCTCTTCCTTGCTTTCCTCCAGAGTATATTCAAGTCTCGGACTTCTCTTTGGCTTTTCCTGAAAAGTCACTTCTCCGACCGGTGAAATCAGTTCATCTACAATCTTATATAAATTTGCTTCTTCTACACCATTCGCTGACAATATCTGTCCCGCCACACCTGTACATACCTGCATAAATGCAAGCAGCAGATGTTCTGTTCCTACATATGGATGATCCAGTTCTCTGGCAATCTTTTCCGCTTTTTTCAGCACTTCTTTTGCTGGTTCTGTATAATTCATGCTGTCTGTTATTCCTTTCCACCGTATTCATCAAATAATTCATCCACCATCTCGTGAACTTCTTCTCTACTGACATTTTTAAGACTTCCCTTAGCCAGCGCGATTCTTAGCGCACGCTTTACTTCTGCATAAGCCTTTGCCTTATCTGCATCAATTGCAATCACAGCGCCACGTCTGCGGTCAAGTTGGATAAATCCTTCCTGCTTCAATATGGAATATGCTTTATTCACTGTATGCATATTGATACCTACCGTATCCGCAAGCTGACGGACAGATGGAAGGGATTCTCCTTCTTGGATCGTCGCAGTCGCAATTCCCATAATAATCTGATTCTGTAATTGCACATACAGTGCCTCATCACTGTTAAAATCAATCTCTATCAGCATCGTATCACCCTCATTATCTCTTTTGTTCTATCCTTACGGATGATTTCATGAACAGATTAAGTTTTCTGTTATACATCTAATATAACATACAAAAAAGGAGCTTACAACAAAAATGTAAAACTCCTTTAATCCAGACTTTCCTAGTTCTTCTTACCTTTCTTTACTGCTCCAAGTGCCGCACCGATTGCTCCTGCATAACGGCTCTGCGGATCGGTCTTAACTTCCATGCCAAGTTCCTTTGTCAGCGCTTCACTGATATAGCTGCACTCGCAGAGGCCACCAGTCAGGCAAAGCATCGGACGGTCTTCACTCATACGATTTGCCTGGGCAGCAACCTTTCGTACGATAGAATCAACCACTGCAAATGCGATATTTTCCTTCTTCTCTCCCTGACCAATGAGACTTATGACCTCAGACTCTGCAAATACCGTACACATAGAACTGATCGTTACACCTGAGCCTTCTCTTGCAAGCTCACACATCTCATTTGGACGCATGGACAATGTATTTGCCATAATTTCCAGAAATCTTCCTGTTCCGGCAGAACATTTATCATTCATCATGAAATCTTTTACAAATCCCTGTTCTACACAGATAATCTTTGTATCCTGACCACCGATATCAATGATTGTCATATCTTTATTATCAAAAATCCAGACAGCCCCCATAGCGTGACAGGTAATTTCTGTAATCATCTTATCTGCATATGGCACAGACACACGGCCATATCCAGTAGCAACACATACATTTTCTGCAGGATCCGCATCATTTTCCACAAGCTTCTTACGAATCTCTTCTGCCGTATCCACACTGCTCCATCCTGTCGGTTGCACAAATTCAAGAACAATTTCTTTGTTCTCGTTCATAACAACAGTCTTGGCACAAGTAGATCCAATATCAATTCCTATAAACTTCATATCTTAGCTTTCCCTCTCATGAATTTACACAACATGAATTTCAAAATTCATTTTAAAATAGTCTGTAACCGGCAATCTTACAACATTTCAATAAATGCTGCAATCCTTGTATTGAGCTGGCCGACATCTGCCTGAGAATAATCTGTCTCCACATTAATGTATGGAATTCCTTTTTCCTCATTTACAAACTTGCGGATTGCACGAGTCTCAACGTTATATGTATGACAGGCCTGAAGTGTCATCTCAAGAACTCCGTCAACCTGATACTCGTCAATCAGACGTCCCATAAGATCAAAACGATTCGGGTTTGGTGTCATAACTGAACAACCAATTGCCAGATATCTCTCTGCAATTGCCTGGTAAATATCATCAGCGTTCTCATCAACAAGGCGATCGATGGATTTAGCTCCAGTACAGTTTTCATAAGTTACGACAACACCACCATTATCCTCAACAGCACGGATTACTTTCTCAGTTGCTCCTCCGATTGGGCATCCTGTGATCAGAATTCTTGGTTTCTTCTCCAGCATCTTTCCAGATGCATACTCTGCCTCAATCTTGTCAACAAGGGCATTCACTTCTCCGGCAATCTCAGAACGATCTAATTTGAATGTACTTCCGTACAGAACCTTGAACAGATCATGTCCACTGATTGGAGCCGGATCATGCTGCATAACTTCATAAAGACGCTTCAGTGCTTTTCTTGCTTCATTCTCAATTTTAACAGCTTTTCTTACATCTTCATCTGTAATCGTTACTTCAAATCTTTTCTCAAGATATTCTTTAAAACGGATAATCTCTTTCTTCCAAAGCTTCAGTGCTTCTGGTCCTTGAGTATTTGGCAGTTCCATTATAAACACATCTTTGAACTCGCCCATCAACTCATACATTTTCTTCTTACCATCGCATGTAGTCTCCCCAACAACTACATCTGAGAAATAGAAGAACGGACATTTATCTGTCTTTGCAAATCCGTAACTGGATTTGATCAATGGACATAAGTTCTTCGGAAGGTCTTTTTCTGCTTCCGGAATTGTCTCATCAGATGTGGAACACAGGCTGACTGTTGAAGCTCCCATAGCCATAGCAATCTCTTTTGGGAAATATGTACAATAAGCTCCTACTACTGGTGTTCCCTTGTCTTTCAGTTCTTTCATCATAAGAAACGATTTCTGTCTCTGCTCAGCAAATTCTTCAAAAACCTCTGGCAAATCTTTAATAATCTCCATATTCTTTCACCTCATCAAATTTATTCGTATCTATAAACGGACACAATTAACCATTCTGTTTAAAATTTTAGACTTTTATAGCATAATATGCAAATTGATTTTTTCTATAAATATACATATTATATAGATATACTCTATATTTATTATTTCTCACTACTTTTATTATTCTTCATTCGCTCTATTTCCAAGGAAACCAAAAGTTTCTCACATTCCTTGCCATCTAGATTGTCTAATTCCAAAATATCATTTATCTTCTCTAACCTCGGAATCAGTGTATTCCTGTGAATTTTTAATTTAGCTGCTGTACAAGAAATATTACGCTTCATTCGAAGATACCAGTATAATGTTTCTTGCAAATCTTTACCGCCTACTTTTAGGGCATCCATTTCTTTCTCATATCCAACTCTGCCCTCTGATTCTTCTGCAATACACTTCATCGCTAACTCATAATAATAATTTTCTATCAATATTACTTTTTCTTTTGTATGAGCAGCAATCTGCAGAATCTGACTTTGCATCTTGTAATTGTCTTCTTTAAAAGGCATTTCCCGAAACCCATTACCCACAAGCACCCTGGAGTCAGTTCTTTGCACACATGTATGACACAGCTCAACCAGTTTGCACCTTTGATCTCTTCCCTGCAATCCATAAATAAAAACTCTTTCTCCTTCATAATTATAGCCCAGTTCCGCCAAAGCTGCTTCTACTCGAATATGTCTGCAAATATTTTTCAACAGTTCTTTATCTTCTGAAAGCAGCCACAGATAATCTGGATTCTTTTTTTCTCCGCGTCGTTGCAGCTGACGTCTCATATCCTGTCCTTTTAATAGAATATTTAAAATCTTTTCTACGTTTGTCCGTGGTATATTCTCTGGAATTCCTGCCACCAGTTTTCCGCTTCCATCCATGCGAAGCCGTTCAATCTTATCTTTGCAGACTTCCATACGGACTTCCTGCGCTCCAGCTGATAGGTTTCCTTTTTCATCATAACTGCACACCGGAATTCCTACATAATCCCATATTTTTTGAAAAATATGCTGATCATCACTTCCTGCATTTACCTCTGACAGTACAATTTTATAGCAATAATCAATATCAACGTTTTGATTTGTATTATCTGATTTTTCTGTCTGAATCATCTCAATAAAAGCTGTCAGTCTTGTCACAATCTGCCCCGTATCTGCGGTTGAATAATCTGTATCAATAGAAATATATGGAAGATGCTTTTCTTCATTTACAAATTTCTTTATATAGTAGGATTCTGCACCAGTAGAGTGACACCCTGATAATATAACTTCCACAACTCCGTCAACATGATATTCATCAATAATCTCGCCAAGCAGATCAATACGATTATCATTTGGTGTCATGATTGAGCAACCTGTGGATAGATATTTCTTTGCAATTGCTCCGTAAATATCTTCCGTATCTTCTTCTACCATAGTTGCCAGTGAACGTACTCCACTACAATTCTCCGTTGCCACGACTACACCACCATTGTTCTCAATAGCCCTGATCACCTTGAGAGTGTCGCCTCCTATCGGGCAGCCTGTTACAAGAATTCTTACTCTTTCATCCAGCTTTTTACCTTTCTGATACTCATCCAGAATCTGCTTTCGAACCTGCTCCACTATCTCTGGAGTATTTTCAAAATCAAACCTGTACTTACTTCCAAGTACCATCTTCTGAATATCTTCTCCCGTTACCGGTGCCGGATCCAGTTTCATGACATCACACAGATTCTTAAGTGACATCCGTATTCTGTTATTCAAATGAACTGCCTGCCGTAACTTTTCCTCTGTAATCACCACCTGAAAGAAATCCTCTAGTTTTTCTTTCATTCTGACAATTTCCTGTTTCCAGAATTCATATCCTCTCTCAGAAGGGCAATTCGGCAACTCCATAATGTGAACAGGTTTAAATTCCGACATCATTTCATACATTTTCTTTTTGCCATCACAAGTTGTTTCTCCGATGATCAAATCCGTGAAATGAAATAATGGGCATTTATCTTCAACAGCAAATCCGTAACTAGACTTTACCAGCGGGCACATGCTCTTTGGCATTCTGTGCTCTGCCACCGGAATTGTTTCCTGCGAAAAAGAGCAAAGTGCTACTGGTACTGCTCCAGCTGCAATTGCAAGCTCAGGTGGGAAATATGCGCAGTACATTCCCACGACTGGCATACCTTTTTCTTTATATTGTTTTATCTCTAAAAATGCCTTTCTTCTTTGTTCTCCAAATTCATCAAATATTTCTGGAAGTTCTTTTACAATCTTCATTCTATTCCATCCTGTTCTTATTTACGTTCTTTCCGAAATATCATTCATCAGTATATATGCCAGCAATTCTCTTGACACATGATAATCATTATAATCAATCTGCAGCATATCACTAATCTTCTTCAAACGATACACCAGCGTGTTCCGATGTACATGCATCATTTTTGCCGTCTCAGTTACATTATTCTCACAAAATAAATACATTTTTAAAGTCTGATACAACTCGGTATGATTCTTTTCATCCTCTTCGATCAGTCTGCTCACAGAATAATCCTTAAGACCTGCCTTTTTAAAAAGAGACGTTGTATATGTATAGATTCCCCATAAAGACCATTCTTTTTCTCTGCGAAACTTTTCCTTTTCTCCTCTGCTTTTAAGCATAGACATACGCTTTAGCATGTCTTTTTTACTGCTGCACATTGAGAACTCTTCGAACGGCTCACAGACACTACATAGAATTTGTGAATCTTTCAATATCTTATAGACTGGTTCTGCTTCTTTTATGTGATAAAAAAGTATATAAATACCTTCTAGATTTTCATAAATTGCAATATACTTCCATGCCTGATAAAGTTCTCTTACCAGCTCTCTCACACCATTTTCCCGATGTATTAAAGCCATTATATAAGGTTTTTCGATTTCAAATAATCCTCTTTCTCTCTCAGAACAGACTTCTTCAAATACATACCAGCTCAACATCTGTTCCCGTAATGGCTGTCTGATTTTATATTGTTCTGATTCTTGTGAAAAAAAATGCTGCAGATTCTGTGCAAGAATTGAACCTAATCCCTCAAATTCAGTTTTTTCTTCTATATTTTTGAAACAAATCAGTACATAACCAACACACTGGTTTTCTACCTGTACGGAGGTAACCTGTAAATTCCAGTCTTTAAATTTCTTTTTTTCAAAGTACTGATTATAAGTATCTAATGTGAGATGCTTTTTTTCTGTGGAATTTGGAAAACAGTTTCTCCAGACAGGCGAGCTTGCCACAAGTTTCCCTGCTATATTAATAAAAGCAATACCTGCGTTAGTATACATTCCAATCTCTGTACAAATTTTCTTCAGTGCATCCTGTTCCAGTATAGCTTCAAATATGATTTTATAACATTTCTCAATTTTCCACATACTTATCTCCCTATAACAGATTTTATCCTATTATCTTATTATTTATCGAATTATTTCATCTGTCAAATAGGATTCCGGAGCATCTTCACTTCACTTATTGAGGAGATTTATAAGTTATCCACAAGTGCATCTACTGCAATTTTAACATTTTCGTAGGATGTGGCTAGATTAATACGGATATGAGTACCGAACCGTTCTCCGCCGAACCAGTCACCATAATCAACTGCCAGTCTACATTTTTTCTGTATAACATCTTTTATATTCTCTTCTGACACATATGCTTTTAAGTCTACCCAGCACAGATATGTACCTTCAAGCGGTGTAACAATGGCTTTCGGAAGTTTTTCAGAAAGCTCTTTTTTCAAATATAAATAATTATCATAGATCTGTGTCTTTACACCGGCAAGCCATTCTTCTCCACCTTCATATGCTGCCTGTGTCGCAATATATCCAAAAGCATTTCCACCAATCACACGATGACCTAATGTATATTTGTCCCATTTTTTCCGAAGTTTTTCATCTGGAATAACTACGATGGAATTCTGAGCTCCGGCCAGATTAAATGTTTTTGATGCTGCGCTAAGCATAACCATTATGTCCTCATACTTCTTAAATGAAAGTGAAGGAATATGCTTATTATCTCCAAACACCAGATCATGATGGATCTCATCAGAAATAATATATACATCGTGCTTTTTACAGATTGCAAATAAGCTTTCTAATTCTTCTTTTTTCCAAACTCTATCTACCGGATTATGTGGGGAACAAAGAATAAATACTTTCACCTGTTTCTCTATGATTTTCTTCTCGAAATCTTCATAATCAATACGATAGACTCCATCTTCGCAGATTAAATCTGAGCAGATTAGTTTTCTGTCATTGTTTTTTACAGCATTAAGAAATGGATAATACACCGGAGTATTTACAATCACAGCATCTCCCGGATTGGAAAGCATCTGAACAAGCCAGTGAAATCCGGCAACTACTCCAGGTGAAAAACGCATCCACTCTTTCTTTACTTCAAATCCATGATGTACTTTTTCCCAATTTATAAATGCTGTGTAATACTCCTGTGGGATTTTGTAATAACCATATACTCCAAACTGAACATAATTCTCTAATGCTGCTATTACGCACTGTGGTACCCTAAAGTCCATGTCCGCTACCCACATAGCATGCAAATTTTCTTCTCCAAACATTCCTGTCTGTGCATCCCATTTGTTACAATTTGAATTTTTTCGCTCAACATATTTGATTTCTTCCATTCTATCTTTCCTCTCTTCTTTTTTATTATCTAACTATTTTTCTAACATTCCCATACTGCCTTGATATCCAAGCATTGCAAATACACTTGCAGCATTTGCCAGAACACAGTCATCAAATTGATATATAGGACTGTGTAATCCCGGAATCTCTACTTGATCTTTTGGTTTAATTCCGATAAACATATATACTGCCGGAACCCGGCTGCTATACTCTGAAAAATTTTCACCACCAAGGTTATCTCCTTCTATAATATAACTTTGTTCCTGTCCCAGAATCTCTCCTGCGGCCTCACGAACCTGATCCAGCAATATCGGTGAATTTTCCACTGCTCCTCCATGAATCTTAATGTCTGCCTTATATGTAGCTCCGTATACCTCACAAATCGCGCAAAGTTCATTTTCCAGTTCAGCAGCCATTTTTTCCATCGTTTCCCGCTTGGTTGTACGCATGGTTCCTCCAAATTTACATATCTGAGGAATTACATTTTTGATTTTCTCCACACCGGCCTGCATGTAAGTTACAGACATAATTCCTGAATCTGTACCACTGATTTTTCTTGCAAGAATTGCCGGAATATGCTGATATACTTCATTTGCAACAGCAATCGGATCAATGGTCTGTTCCGGCCATGATGCATGCCCTTTCTTTCCAATAATTTCAACTGCAAATGTACCGACGCATCCAAATGCATACCTTCGTGCGATACCAACTTTTCCACTTTCCACTGACGGCCAGCCATGTGCTGCAAAAGCCATATCTACCTTCGGATTATCCAGTACATGATCTTCTTCCACCAGCTCCAGGGCTCCTCTTCCGATTTCTTCACCTGGCTGGAATACAAATTTGATACATCCTCCCCATTCCTCTCGAACCGACGCCAGGATTTTTGCCGCACCAATCAGCCATGTGGCATGTCCATCATGACCACAAGCATGCATACATCCTTGGTTTTCTGATTTATATGGACTATCCACTTCCTCCTCTATTGGCAGCGCATCAATATCAGCTCTTAGAAGAACCGTTTTCCCTTCCGGTTTACCTCCATGCAATATTGCAATGATTCCACTACCACCAGCTTTGTGCTCTTGTACCTCAAGTTCCGGTATTTTATGAAGCTCACGACTAATAATGTCATGTGTCTCTTGCAATTCCACCCCCAACTCCGGACGCTTATGAAGTTCGTGACGGATATTGACTAACTCCTCTTCAATTTCTTTTGCTTTACTTTTTATAATGTCGACAATTTGTTTTTCCCCCATATTTATATTACCTCCTTACAACCTGGCACATACTCATTGCTTATGCAAAAAAGACCTACACTTGTGACGGTGCAGATCTTTACTAAATGTCTTATTTTCGATTAACAAAATTCAGGAACTGCTGAAGTCTTTGATTTTCTGGATAATCAATAATCTCTTCCGGAGTACCGTCTGCTGCAATTTTTCCGCCATCCATAAACAGGATACGACTCGCAACTTCTCTTGCGAATCCAATCTCATGTGTTACAAGAATCATTGTTGTTCCTTCTTCCGCAAGTGATTTAATCGTATTCAGCACTTCTCCTACCAGTTCTGGATCCAACGCAGACGTCGGCTCATCAAAAAGTACAACATTCGGATTTACTGCAAGAGCTCTCGCTATTCCGACACGCTGTTGCTGACCACCTGACAATTTTGATGGATAAAAATCTTTACGCTCAAGCATTCCTACTTTTTCCAGTAACTCAAGTGCAATTTTCTCAGCCTCAGATTTCGACTTTTTCTGCACCTGAGTCAATGCCTCCATGACATTCTCCAGCGCTGTTTTATTTTTAAACAAATTGTATCCCTGGAATACCATGGATGAATGTTTACGAAGTTCAATCACATCTTTTTTCGTGTGATGCTCCGCATCAACTGTCACATCACCAATGGTAATCTTTCCCTTTGTCGGAACAGTCAGGTAATTCAAGCATCTGAGTAATGTTGACTTACCAGTTCCGGATGGTCCGAGAATCGCAATGACTTCATTTTTATTAATTGTCAAATTAATATCTGAAAGCACTTTTGTTTCTGCGTCAAATTCTTTGTATAAATGTTCTACTTTTACTAACTGATTTTCTGTTCCCATATTGTTTTAATCTTCCTGACTTCAATTATTTCTGGATTAATTTTGTCATATCTGAATACATCCATTTTTCAGTAATCTTAGCAACTGTTCCGTCGTCTAACATCTCCTGGATAACGTCGTTGAGTTCCTCTGTCAGTTTATCTCCTCTTTCTGTTTTTGGAAGGAAGTAAGCAACATTGTTTGCCATCAGGTTCTCATCAAAGAAACGGAAGTTTGCATCCTCGTTGTTATGTGTAAATGCATTTACATTTGTTGTAGTATTTGCATATGCAGCAATTCTGCCAAGCTTCAAGTCGTTCATACCTACAGCACTGTCTTCATAAAGTTTTACTTCAAATCCTTTTTCTTTGGCAAGATCCTCGATGATTGTCTGAGCTGCCTGTCCATTTGTACATCCAACAACCTGTCCCTTAAGATCATCAACTGTCTTGTATGAAGAATCATCATTTACGATAATACACTGTGCATCTCCATAATATGGAATTGTTGCATTGTATTTGTCTGTTCTTTCCGCTTTTACCGCAAAGCAGTTAGCTGCAACATCTGCTCGCTCTGTATCAAGCTCTCCCCAGAGTGCATCGAAAGCTGCCTGTTTTAATTCAACTTTCCATCCAGTACGTTTCTCAATCTCATCCCACATCTCAGCATCAATACCAGTCCATGTTCCATCATCTGCAAGCAAGCTGTATGGCTCTCCTGTTCCAGCTGTTACAACTGTTACTGTCTCATCAGAATCTTTCTTGTCAGAAGCCTCTGTCGTCTCTTTCTTGCTGGAATCTTCAGAAGAACTTTTGCTTCCACATCCAACTACTGTTGCTACAACCATTGCTGATACAAGCAATGCTGCTAATACACGTTTTTTCATAATAATTTTTCTCCTCTTCTTACTTAATAATACTCTATATCTTAACGGACTTTGCCGTGTAAGATCATTCTTAATACATACTGGCACATTTCTTCTCTAAAAGTTTATGTAAAATTCCCAGAACAAAAATGATAACCCAGTAAATTAACATAACGGCTGCATAGATTTCAAAATAACGGAATGTTCTCGCTCCTTCAATCTTTGCCGCTCCCATAACATCCGGAACTCCAAGCATAAATGCAAGTGATGTCATTTTTATCAGATTTATTACATCATTGAACAGTGGCGGAAGTGCAATCCTGACTGCCTGAGGAATCACAATTCTTGTAACAAGCTGAAAATTTGTCATTCCAAGTGAATACGCCGCTTCTTTCTGTCCTTCATCTACGGAAAGCAATGCACCACGAATACTTTCTGACATAAATGCTCCCATGTTCAGACTCATGACCACTGCTACCGCAATTAACGGTGTCATATTTCGTACAAACATACTGTACAGTGCTACTCCATAATAGAAAAAATATAACTGAGCAACTACAGGTGTTCCTCTCATAATGGACACATATACTCTTGTAAACTGATACAAGGCCGGAACTTTATAATATCCGATAATTGCAACAATCACACCTACAATCAATGCAAAAATCGTTGCCGCAATTGTAAGTTCAAATGTAACATTGACTTTGCTTGCAATAATCGGAAGCACTTCCATAAAATAGCTTACTTTAAACATTTCATTCTCTCCAGACTTTCTATTAGACTTCATTTCAATACAAATAATATTTTATCTATTTCTTCATTTTTTTCATCGTCATTGATTTACAAATTGATTTTTTTATTTTGTACACTTTTGTATATTTTCTATAAGTCTTTTCTTTATATTTGTATTATCTATATGTTAGACAATAATATTTTTTAATACAGTAATTAAAAATGTTATTTTGTTATGAAAAAACTACCATATCCTTGATATGATCTATGTCATATTTCGGGCATGACATTTTCATTATGTTTCAACGCCCATGGAAATCCCCAGCCAGGATTTCATTTCTGAATTTCATTGCTTTTTCAGCAAAGAATTCACTCAGATTTTTGATGATGTTACTCATTCACCGCAACTTTAAGTACCCCTGCACTTGCACAAGTTGCATGCACACCGGGCAAATGTTACGGTACTTCTGAATTTTTGACAAATCCCTTATGTATAGAATTTATTTTCATTCAATTTCTATATTGTCTTTTTATACTTACAATGTTAAAATGTATTCAGAAAGTTTTTAGTTTACATTTGCTCAGAGAGGAGCGCTATGGAAACTACTAACAAGACAACTGAACATGGAGTACACAATTCAAAGATTCATGACAATGCAGCCAAGATTGTATTCGGAGATTCGACACTCTGTGCTCAATTTCTAAAAGGATACACGAATATTCCTTTTTTCATGAACATAAAGCCAGAGGATATCGAAGACGTTTCTTCACATTTTATTCCTTTATTTCAGGAATCTCGTGATTCTGACATTGTGAAGAAAATTCAGATTGAAAACACCGAGCTTTATCTGATTGCACTTATTGAACACCAATCAGAAGCAGATGCTGACATGTCTTTCAGACTGCTCAGATACATGGTTTATGTCTGGACTGATTACACTGCCACACAGGAAAAGTTACATCCTGGAATTACGAAATCCAAAGATTTTTTATATCCGCCAATCCTGCCAATTATTTATTATGAAGGCACGGGACAATGGACTTCTGCATTACATTTTAAAGACCGGGTATTCATGAGTGATATCTTTGAAGAATTCATTCCAGATTATAAATATCTAATCGTTCCTTTGAATAAGTATTCTCAAGAAGATTTAATTGAAAAAGGTGATGAACTCTCAGCTATTTTCATTCTTAACAAGCTCAAGAGTTCCTCTGATTTCAAACATTTAAAAGAGATTCCAGAAGACTACTGGAACCAATTGATACAGAATACACCACCACACATTTTAAAGCTTATTGGCGCTGTATTTTCAGCATTTCTTCATACAATCAATGTCCCTGCTGAAGAAATCAATGACCTTACAGACCATATTACAAGGAGGCAGTTTAATATGATGTTTGATTCTTTTGAAGCATATGATGTACAGGAGACAAGGCGCGTCAGTCGAGAAGAAGGCGAGCAGCTCTACTTAATCAAACAAGTTATTAAAAGGATAATCAAAAACTTTTCTGTTTCTCAGATAGCTACTGATTTGCTGGAACCGCTTGATACTATTCAGCCAATCTATGACCTTGCCATGAACCAGGCACCTGATTATGATGCCGAGAAAATTTTAAAATTATTACACACAGGAAAAATATAATTTACTATCCATAGCAAAAGAGGATGCAGCACTCATTTTTTTGAATGCTACATCCTCTTTTAACCTCTTAAATTTCCTATATTTTAGTATTTCTTCGTCTATTCCTGGAATGTCTTCAATGCATCGATGGTTCTTTGAATCAGCTCGTCCAAAGTCCAGCCCAGCATATCTGCTCCTCTTTCAATTACTTTCCTGGAGCATCCTGCTGCAAAGTTCTTGCTCTTATACTTTTTCTTTACTGACTTAAGTTCCAGATCCTGCACACTCTTTGACGGACGCATAAGCACTACAGCTCCAATAAGCCCTGTCAGTTCATCTACTGCATACAACACCTTCTCCATCTCATGCTCTGGTTGAATATCAACCGTAATTGCATATCCATGACTTGCCGTCGCATGAATAACACGTTCGTCGACTCCTCTCTCTCGCATAATTTCCTGAGATTTGATACAATGCTCTTCTGGATATTTTTCAAAATCCAGATCATGTAAAAGACCTACAATTCCCCAGAATTCTTCCTCTTCTCCATATCCTAGTTCTTTTGCAAAATAGCGCATCGTATTCTCTACTGTCTGTGCATGCTGCAAGTGAAATTCGTCTTGATTATATTCTGTTAATAGTTCCCAGGCTTCCGCTCTCGTCATATCAGGCATCTCCAATCTTTCATATACTTTCTTTTCCTATATGTTTTATATGATATATGCCTTTTTCTATATTGTCAACTAATTTTTCACGACGTTGGTATTCCGGTACACGGACAACAATATTCCCATATAAAAGTAAGTAATCATCATGGTCATATTTCCATGAGATAAAAATGGCATATAATTTCCGCTAATCGGATAAAGTCCTGCATTTACTCCAATATAGAACAGTGACTGTAAAATCAAAAATATTACACAGCCGATGCTGAGCATATATCCCAGGCGATTCTTCTGTTTTACCGCCATTCGAAGCAATAGTGCCATAAATACCGCAAATACTACAACCAGAAAAACTCCTTTTACATTTCCAAAATAATGGAACAGGTATGTCCAGATATAATCATTTCTTGCATAATTATAAAGCGTGACAGCTTCTACTTCTGTGGCACCATTATATGGATCCGTTACTTCTATTTTTCCGGAAGACTGCGACTCATGCCATTTACTTGAATTTGAATCTTTTGCAGCATTTGCTACGTCTGCAACCGCACCTCTTGTATAATCCCAGTGTTCTCCGGTAATTAAAGCTTCCAGTCGATGTACCTGATAATCTGTAACGAAACGTCCATTACCCCAAAATGTTATTCCGGACATCAGTAGCAGGCAGATTCCAATCACACCCCACATCCTGGTCAAAAATTTCTTTTTATTTTCTCCAAACCAGCCCTTACAGACCGCCACATGCAGTAAGACCAGCCCTGTAATTCCTGTAACAACTGCAGATGACATAAATGGTATCATCAAATCGGTAAGTACTGATATTCCAAGACACACGGTACTAATGATCAGTCCTTTCGTTCCTTTTCTGCGGAAATGATAAATTGTCCCTGCGTAAAAGGGAATGACCAGATAGGACAATAACATCTGAACTATACTTCTGCCATTGACCATCGGTCCAATCCACATTGTTTCATCAAAAAAGATCTTACTAACTATGGAAAAGACTGCCGGCATCTGCGTGACTGCCCAAATTGGAAATGACCACCTTACTAATATAGAATAATCCAGATAACAGATTCCTAACATGAACGCTATTCCTATTAACATTGCACTCCAAATTCCACCATATAAAAAGTTATCTTTGAAAGCTTCCAGTGTACTCATATTCATTGTTGGAAAAGACGAAGTAACTACCGCCTGTAGGATCAGTCCCATAATACTAATAACTAAAATCGCCATCAGAACTGTCCATTCCATCTTCGGTCGGTGCACCCGGTCAAGCTTCACGCCTGCATCCACTGGATCTCCCATCTCCACTACAGCCATCGACTCGGCTTCTTCTTCACCTAATCCATGAGCCATGAAATCCTGTTTCTGGTCTTCAATATGTGCTTCTACTTCCTCCGCAACCATGGTTCGCGCACGCTTTGTACGAATCTGTTCCGTCAAAGATTTCAAATATTCCTGTCTATCCAAAGCATACACCTCCCAGAACATTTCTCACTGCTCCGGCGTATTCTTTCCATTCTTTTTCTTTTGCCCGGAGTTGCTTCTTTCCTTCTCTTGTTATGGAATAATACTTTCTTGTCTTTCCACCCGCTTCCTGCTCATAAGACTTTACAAACTCCTTTTCCTCCAGTCCATGAAGGAGCGGATATAATGTTCCTGCTTTTAACTCAAATACATTCTCTGACTTCTCCCTCAAAGTCTCGATCATCTCATAACCATACATGTCTTTCTCTTCCAGAAGCTTAAGAATCAACATCATCGTGCTTCCGGACACCAGGCTTTTATCTACTGCCATTTTATACCTCCCCTTTCTTTTTCAATTCAGAATCTTTTTAATCAGTTCTGATTTTTGCATTCATATCTACCCTGCCGACACATCTTATCCGATATAACTGATATAAATTGACTTTCATCATTAAAACAATGTTTTATATCGGCAATCGATATATCGGTTATCTACATAGTATATCGGCAATCGATATATGTCAAGCATTTTCTGTAGCTATGTGCGAGATATGTGCAAGATATGTGCAAAGATATATGCAAAGATATATGCAAAGAAGCAGCCGTTTTCACGACTGCTCCTGAACTTCCATATGCGTCTGATGCCTAAATCAGGAAATCTTATTCAATGACGATTTCAAACTCGTCCCCAACTTCCTTTGATGTTGGTTTCTTTCCCTGACTCTTTGCATATTTTTCAACATTTTCTTTCTGTACCGGCTCACTTACCAATACTTTAATTGGACCTTTTTCATTCTTCAGAGCCTCTGCTGTCAGCATGATCGGCTCCGGGCAGGAAAGTCCTCTTGCATCTACTTCTACCATATCTATATTCTCCTTTCAGACATTATTTTCAGCTATTCTGTTGTAATTATTTCATCTGAATTTCTTTCTGTTCTTATTTCTTAGCTGTCTCTCTCTTGCATGTAAATGCTATGATGAACAGAACTACGATGCAAAGAATACATGCAACTTTTCCGTTAGTTGGAACTGCTCCGGCTACAACAGCTTTTGTCTCTGGGTTAAGTGCTGTTCCACTTGCTGCAAGTCCGAAGTTATGGCAGAGTGCTGCACCTACAAACATTCCGATTACAGTGACTCCTGAATCAGAAGATCCCTGTCCTGCAAGGATTAACTGACGAAGCGGGCATCCACCTGCAAGAACTGCTGCAAATCCAACTGTATACATACCAAGGATATTCCACAAGTGTTCAGAATGTGCAATAACTCCTGGTGTGTTAAATCCTACTACAAATTTTCCTGTTGCAATATTGAAGATCAGCATTACAACGAAAAGTCCGCCAATAACAGATAATAAATCAAAGTTCTTCATAATAATGACATCACGGATTCCACCTGCAAAGCACATTCTTGATTTCTGAGCCATAGCTCCGAAGATCAGACCTCCTACAAGAGACATAATAATTGGTGCGTGTAAGCTTCCCGGACCAGCCGCACTTACTTTCAAAAGTGATGTGCATGTTGCAAGAATCAAAATTCCAACAACGATGACCGGAAGTACTGCTCCACTTGCTTTTGTTGTTGCCTGTGCTCTTCCAAGGCTGAATCCCTGTTTCAGAGCAAATACACCAGTTGCTACTCCAAGAATAAATCCGATAAGTGCTACCCATGCATTTAAATCACCGGCTGACATACGAAGTACCATACGAAGTGGGCATCCAAGGAATACAAGTGCTCCGATCATAATGATTACACCAAGTACAAAACGAATCATCGGTGAAGATCCACCTGTAGAGCGGAATTCTTTTGTCGCAATTGAAATAATAAATGCGCCAAGAACCAGACCAATAATCTCTGGTCTTGCATACATTACTGCTTCAGCCTGATGCATCCCCATTGCACCAGCCGTATCACGGATAAAGCATGCGATACAGAATGCCATATTTGCCGGGTTACCAAAATATGCAAGACATGCTGCTACAAGTCCGCATATCACACCTGCCAGTGCAAGTGTTTTCTTTGAGCCTGTTAAATTCATATTTTTTCCTCCTCCAATAACATAACTCTCGTCTTTAGATTACAACTTCTATTTTAGTTTCTTTTTTTCGACACGTCCAATTGATAAATGCATTAAATCCCTTATATTTATTGTTAATGTTTATACATATTACATATCATATTAATAGGATTATTGCTTATATTTTTTCTGTATTTTCTTTATTTTTCTTGTATTTACTATTTTCTTCCTGTTTCTTCATTTATACAGCTCTCTGTTTTTATACATTTCCAATGCATATTTTGCATATTAAAAAGATTTTTCTAATTTTTTCTTGCATATTTATGAATTTAGGTGTATAGTATGATTTGCGATTGCAAATAAGATATTTTCTTATTAAAATAGAAAGTAAATGATACATTAGGAGGATTTCGAAAATGAAAGAAAAAGTCGTATTAGCATATTCAGGCGGACTGGACACAACTGCTGTTATTCCGTGGTTAAAAGAGACATTTGGCTATGATGTAATCTGCTGCTGCATTAACTGTGGACAGGGCGAGGAGTTAGATGGTCTGGAAGAAAGAGCAAAGATGGCTGGTGCTTCCAAATTATACATTGAGGATATCATTGATGATTTCTGTGACAACTACATCATGCCTTGTGTAAAGGCTCATGCAGTATATGAGAATAAATATTTACTCGGAACAGCTATGGCTCGTCCGGCAATTGCTAAGAAATTAGTTGAAATTGCAAGAAAAGAAGGTGCGGTAGCAATCTGCCACGGTGCTACTGGTAAGGGAAATGACCAGATTCGTTTCGAGCTTGGTATCACAGCACTTGCTCCAGACATCAAGATCATTGCTCCTTGGAGAATGACAGACCTCTGGAAGATGGAGTCCCGTGAGGATGAGATTGCTTACTGTAAAGCACATGGTATCGACCTTCCATTTGATGCCAGCCACAGCTACAGCCGTGACCGTAACTTATGGCACATCAGCCATGAAGGTCTTGAGCTTGAGGATCCTTCCTGCGAGCCAAACTATGAGCATCTGCTCGTACTTGGTGTTACACCAGAAAAAGCTCCAGATGCGGGTGAATATGTAACCATGACATTTGAAAAAGGTGTACCGACAAGTATAAACGGACAGCAGATGAAGGTGTCTGAGATCATCATGAAGCTTAATGAGCTCGGTGCTAAGCACGGAATCGGTATCTGCGACATCGTAGAGAACCGTGTTGTAGGTATGAAATCCCGTGGTGTATATGAGACACCTGGCGGAACAATCCTTTACGAGGCACATCAGCAGTTAGAAGAGTTAGTTCTTGACCGTGCTACAACAGAAGTTAAGAAAGATATGGGAAATAAACTTTCTCAGGTTGTTTATGAAGGAAAATGGTTTACACCACTTCGCGAGGCAATTCAGGCATTTGTTGAGTCAACTCAGGAGTACGTAACAGGAGAAGTGAAATTCAAACTTTACAAAGGTAACATCATCAAAGCCGGAACAACTTCACCGTACTCACTTTACAATGAGTCTCTTGCAAGCTTCACAACTGGTGACCTTTATGACCACCACGACGCTGACGGATTTATCAATCTGTTCGGACTGCCGCTTAAGGTTCGCGCTATGAAGCTTCAGGAAGTAAAGAGCAATAAGAAATAATTCTATAAAATAAAATGTAGAACAAAAAGTGTGTAAGTTATCGAGTGATTATAACTTACACACTTTTTATATTATGAATATTCGTTTTTGTATTTGTGGATTACTCTCTTCCTGGAATTCATAATCCAATTTTCTATCTTCGGAATATCTTCGCTACGCCTGTCACTGCTGCCCCAATTACTACATACACATCTGCCAGGTTCGCGGTGAGTCTTCGAAATCTGCTGTTTTTCCACTGGATTCCGATATAATCAATGACTTTTCCACGAATCAGTCTGTCATAGGTATTACTGATTGCACCGGCTGTCAAAAATACCATGCCGAATTTTCTGAGCCATTTTCCTTTTTTGAAAAAGAGCCATGCATCATAAATTGCAAGCCCGGCACACAAGATACCAGATGTCTTTCTCACCAGCTCCGGCTTCTTATCCAGTGTATTAAAACAGAAGCCTTTATTATAAACCTTCCGGAGCACAACTTTGTCCAGAATTGTCTCCCGTTCTTCCTCTTCTTCAAAATTCTCCTCGATGTACTGCTTAATGCCCATGTCCACGCACACCAGCACAACAAGAAGTCCTCCTGCTGCCATCAATAACATCTGCTATACCTCCTGAATTTTTCGTATCTCCTCCTGGCACTGTGCTGCTTCTTCCTCTCTTTTTTCAATTGATTCGCACAAAGAAATATATTCCAGATCTGCTACTTCGCCTGATTTGAATTTCTCATAAATCTTCTTTCCGATTTCGATGTAATCCCTTTCATTGGCACGACCCAGAGAACGAATCTGGCTTTTGATACGTTGCACTTCCAGGGTATCTTCCGTCTTCTTTCCAAAGTCCTCTGCTACATCTGAAATTTTCTTTCCTAACTGCTCAAAAAAGTCTGCCATATTGTACCTCTCCCATCTGTTATAATCTTCTCAATCTGTCCAGCGACTGATACAGATCCATCGTTCCATAGCCCCACTGTCGGTTCGGGAATTCTGAAAATGTGTTCTGCTGTGCTCCTAATATGATAATATTTACCACCTGACTTGTGGTAACTCCTGCCGGAATCGGCTGGTTCAAAATCCATTCCATAATCATCGCACAGGCTCCGGCTGTAATTCCAGTTGCCACACTGGAACCGCTTCGCCTTACAAATGTTCCATTTACCCCTGCTCCCAAAATCTGGACTCCTGGAACTGCAAAATCAGGTTTGATTCTTTTGTCTCTAGTATAACCTCTGCCAGAATTAATATCAACACTCTTATCTGCTCCCCCGTAATAAGCAACCGTGATCGAATCATCGGTATTCGCAGGCTCTGTCAATGTCACGTCCGGACTTGCCTCCAAAAAATATACATTTCCATCGAGAAATTCGCGCACCGGAAGCCAGATGTGAAACTCTCCATCTGCACGTCCCAGCGACTGTACTCCTATCTTCCAGATACCCTGTGCCGGATGATCGAATTTCAAAAACAAAAGCTGGGATCTTCCGTCCCGCAAAAACAACCGGTATTCCACATCCACAACCGTCTGCTCAAATGGAAATGTAAGCTGATAGCGACTTCCCTGCCGAATGGAAATCACCGGACTTCTCTCCCCAGATGGAGATATAAGATACGCTGTCACGATATTGGGAATGGTCCCCCATAATTCTGCTACAAATCCCGTATTTCCACTTTCGACACGCATTTCCACTTCCTGAACCTCTCCTACCTGATTCAGTTGTCCCTGAAAATGATGTCGTTCATTTGCCTCATTTCCTCCTCCGATAACCACGCATCGATCTACCAGTCTGGAATAGCTTCCGAGAATCTGCGACAAACTGGACATTCCATTATGTCCGCCAAGATTCGTTCCAAGAGCCACGCACATAACAAGGGGCTTCTGATTTTTCAGCGCCAGAAGATGCAGATACCGAAGTCCCTGCATAATATCTGTCTCCTGATAACACACCGCCTTCTGTCGTATTCCATAAAATTTTCGCAGATAATCTTTCGCTTCTTTTAATTTCACTACTGCAATTTCAGCCTCTGATGCCGCCCCGGTAAATCCTTCCTGAATATTTTCTCCACCTGCTGCCACACTTGCTAAAAATGTACCATGTCCATTTTCATCGCTTACTGGCACAATTTCCTTTGGATTATCACTTTTCAGTGCCTGATCAATCTGATCATTCGTATACTCACTTCCATATGTAAATGAATCCGGTGGCTGACCGTTCTGGTCAGTCTGATCCCATATCGCTGTGATTCGACTGCTTCCATCTATATTTCGAAAGATTACATTTTCATAGTCTATTCCTGTATCCAAAAATCCAATCATAATTCCTTTTCCCCGAAGATTCAGTCCCGGATAATTCTGAAGCACACTGATTCCTGTCTCATTCATAGCTTCCATATCCAACAGTGCATAGCAATTTGGAATGCTGTTGTAACCATAAGCCGCAATGCTTAGTTCTTCCACAAGACTTTGATCCACATATGCTACACGATAACCAAAGCCAAGACTCTGCACACAAATCTGGCTCTTTGGATAGACCAGTTCCTGATCTGACCGGTAATTCGGGATAATAAAATCCTGACAATTCTGCGAGAGGATTTTTTCACGGCATGAAGTTTCTCCTGTTTCTTCCTCCTTCTGCTGTGTTGCTCTCACTCTCTCCTTCAAAATATTGGTTTTTACATTTTTCTGTGTCTTTAGAAATGTATTTATTTCTTCATAGTTATCATTCATAAATAAGAAAACACCTCGTATACTTTTCATATGTATATGAGATGTTTTCTTATTTTATTATTATGCATTATCTTCTATATTTTTATAACTGCCTTACTATCTATGCCTGACTTTCTAATCTCGGTACTTCCTGCCCTCTCAGTGTGATAATCGGACCACCAGTATTTTCTATGTACTCCTGTGTGATCGTCACTTGACCAATACTGTCATCTTTCGGGATTTCATACATGATATCCAGCATAAATTCTTCGATAATCGCACGAAGAGCTCTCGCTCCGGTATCCTTCTCCATCGCCTTTTTCGCAATTGCACGTAATGCACCTTCTGTGAAATCGAGCTTCACTTCATCCAGTGCAAGAAGTTTCTGATACTGCTTCAAAATTGCATTCTTTGGCTCCTCCAAAATCTTCACATACATATCTTCTGTCAATCCCTGTAATGTAAAGACTACCGGAAGTCGTCCCAGGAACTCCGGGATCATGCCAAAGTTTCTAAGATCTTCTGTTGTTACCTTCTCAAGAATCTTCTTATCATGATCATATTTATCTTTCAGATCTGCGCCAAATCCAATTGCAGACTGCTTTGTGAGTCTCTCTTTGATGATACCGTCCAGATCCGGAAATGCTCCTCCACAAATAAATAAAATATTCTTTGTATTGACTGTAGTGAGCGGAACCATAGCATTTTTACTGTTAGCTCCAACCGGAACTTCCACTTCGCTTCCTTCTAAAAGCTTCAGCATTCCCTGCTGTACGGACTCTCCGCTGACATCACGCTGACTTGCATTTTTCTTCTTGGCAATCTTATCAATTTCATCAATAAAAATAATTCCCTGTTCTGCTTTTTCCACATCGTTATCCGCCGCTGCCAGAAGCTTTGATACAACGCTTTCGATATCATCTCCAATGTAACCTGCTTCCGTCAGAGATGTGGCATCTGTAATAGCAAGCGGCACATCCAGAATTCTTGCCAGCGTCTTGACAAGATAGGTCTTACCGGAACCTGTAGGTCCGATCATCAGCATGTTAGATTTCTCGATTTCAATATCGTCCATGGAATCCGTTGCCACACGCTTGTAATGATTGTATACAGCAACAGACATCACTTTCTTGGCATATTCCTGTCCCACTACATACTCGTCCAGACTCGCCTTGATCTTATGCGGTGCCGGAAGATTATGAATGTCAACGAGCGGCGTTGCCTCCTCGCCTTCTTTTTTCTTCTTCACGCGCTGCTGCTTTGGAATCTGCTGGCTCATATCATCAATATTTAAGAACTGAACTCCCGGCATATTCATAAGCTGGCTATAATCAATAGCACCACCGAAGTTCATATTATTCATAGCATCAAAACTCTTTTGCATACAGTCGCTGCACACACACATATTATTCGGAAGATTGATCATCTTTCCAGCCACACTCTCTGGTCTGTGACAGACAAAGCAGACTTTCTCATATTCGTCATCGTTATGATTGTCATTGTTATTATTATCGTTGTTATCAATTGTATCTATATAATCCTGTTCAGACATGGTTCTTTCCCTTCTTTCCTACTTTTGTTCCTCGATCATCTTAAGGAACTGTTCCTCCGAAATAATCGGAACTCCCAGTTCGTTTGCTTTTTTATTCTTTGAGGAAGTCGATGTCACATCATTATTAATGAGATAATTTGTTTTGGAAGTAACAGATCCCGTAACTTTTCCACCCAGGCTCTCAATCAGTTCCTTGACCTCTCCCCTGTTTACAAAGTGTTCCACACTTCCGGTAATAACAAAGTTCACTCCGGCAAAGATCTGTTTACTCTCTGATTCTTCTTCCTTTGGAATCTCAAGCTCTTTAAGCAGTCTCTTCAAACTTTCTACATGCTTCTCATTCTGAAAATAAGTTACAAATGCACCGGCAAGTACTTCGCCAACCCCCTGAATCTCTGCAAGTTCTTCTGCAGTAGAATGGATCATTCGATCCACATCACCGGAAAATTCTCTGCAGATGACCTTCGCATTTGCAAGACCAATTCCCGGAATTCCAAGTGCATAGATGACTTTCGGAAGTGTCGTCACTCGTGCTTTCTCCACATTTGCAATCAGGTTCTTGTAGGACTTTTCTCCAAAGCCTTCCATAGTCTGAATCTCGTCCTGCCACTTGTCCAGATGGAAAATATCTGTGAATTCCTTAATAAATCCACGGTCAATGAACTTCTCCAGCGTTGCCTCTGACAATCCTTCAATATTCAAAGCGTCACGGCTTACAAAAAGCGAAAATGCTTTCACATGCTTTGCCTGACAATCCGGATTGGTACAATACAGTGCTTTTGCATTGCTGACCTGGCGGATTTCTGTCTTGCCTCCACAGACCGGACAGACTTCCGGAATATCTTTCACACCACTTCGTGTCAGATTCTGTGCAATCTGCGGAATGATCATATTCGCCTTATAAACTTCAATCTCATCACCCACACCTAACTCCAGTTCTTCCATAATACTGATGTTGTGGACACTGGCACGGCTCACTGTTGTTCCCTCCAGCTCCACCGGTTCAAAGATAGCGACCGGATTGATAAGTCCTGTTCTAGATGGACTCCACTCAATCTCCAGAAGCTTTGTCTGGCGGATCTCATCGGCCCATTTAAATGCAAATGAATCTCGTGGAAACTTAGACGTCCGTCCCAGTGATCTTCCATACGCTATATCATCATATACTAACACAAGTCCGTCAGACGGGAAATCGTTCCCGGCAATTTTTTCTGAAAATTTAATAACTTCTGCCTCTACTGTGTCTCTTGTTACTTCGTGGTATTCTACTACTTCAAATCCCTGCTCTTTCAGCCATTCCATCTGACAGGCTCTGGAATTGTGAAAATCCACATCTTTTGCACTGACCAGTGTAAATGCATAGAATTTTACATTTCTTTTTGCTGTAATCTCACTGTTCAGCTGACGTACAGAACCACTGCAGAGATTACGCGGATTTTTATATTTTGCTTCTGCTTCCTGAATCTGTTCATTGATCTTCTCAAAATCTTTATAGCCGATCACTGCTTCACCGCGCAGTATCAGCTCACCTTGATAGCTGATCTGAAGCGGTACATTTTTAAAGACTTTTGCATTGTTTGTGATGACCTCGCCTACTTCTCCATTTCCACGGGTGACTGCCTTAAAAAGATGTCCGTCCCGGTAAGTCAGAACAATGGTAAGTCCGTCCATTTTCCAGGACATCAGTGCCTTCTGATCTCCCACAAAATTCTTTAATTCCTCTACATCTTTCGTCTTGTCCAAAGAAAGCATTGGGCTTTCATGCCGTTCTTTTGGGAGTTCACTGACCACTTCATATCCAACTCGCACCGTCGGACTATTGGAAAGTGTGATCCCAAGCTCACGCTCCAGTTCCTGAAGTTCATCATAAAGCTTGTCGTACTCATAGTTGCTCATGATTTCTTCTGCGTCTTGATAATATGCTTTTGATGCTTTATTTAAAAGCTCCACCAGTTCCTTCATGCGTTCCTGCCTGTTCATATAGCTTCTTTAACTCCTGTCCTTCTATTTTTCGCACTGCTCCACTCTTTAAGCTTCCCAGTTCTACATTCATAATTCTTATTCTTACAAGCTTTGTCACTTTATATCCAAGTGCTTCGCACATTCTCCGGATCTGACGGTTCAACCCCTGTGTCAGAATGATGGAAAATGTGTACTTTCCAATCTGCTTTACCTCACACGGTCTTGTTACCGCATCCAGATTCTTTTCCACGTCCTGTATATGCACACCCTCTGACATCTGCCGCACAAATTCTGAAGTGATTTCTTTATCCACGCGGACATGATATTCCTTTTCATGATGATATCTCGCCCGCATCATACTGTTGATCAGTTCTCCGTCATTTGTCATAATAAGAAGGCCTTCCGAATCTTTATCCAGTCTTCCTGCATAGGTCACCCGCACCGGATAATGCAGGAAACGTATGATATTATTTTTCACTTTCATATCCCCGGTACACACGATACCTGCCGGTTTGTTGACTGCCAGAACAACCTTCTGTTCTGCACCCTGGATCACTTTTTTCCCGACACAGATTTTCTGCTCCTCTGACACTTTCATGCCAGGTACAGCCTGCACGCCATCCACCGTCACACGTCCCGCCTCTATGAGACGGTCTGCCTCTCTTCTGGAGCAGATACCTGCCTCACTGAGGTATTTATTTAATCTTATCATTTACTAACACTCCAATTACTTTGCAGTTCCTATTCTGCCTTATCCGTTGTCAAAATACTACTCAGCTTGTCATCCTGTACAAAATTATTGCAATCGTACAAAAACAGCACACTTGTAATTTTATTCTTATCTAACAGATCCGACACATGCTTCTGATAATAATCTGCATCTACCACGATGATCTCCCTGTAATATGGAATTAAAAATGGAATCATACAGTCTGCAAAGGAATCCTTCACCAGAAGCAGCCGGTCCGTGCTGTCTGCTGTCGTGCGGATATCTATTTTATCATAATCTCCACCGAGAAATACTTCATACGCATCAGGTTCGTCCAGTTTTGTACGGTCATAAAGCTCTGCTGTCTTTATGCCCTCAGACTCATAACTTGCCACCATCTGCGTGTTGTCGGAAGCATTTTCCGTCAGATATGCGTAAATCGGTTCACGATATCCACTTTCAAATCCACTTGTTCGGGAAAGATTTCCATTGAAATCACCGGTCACTACATAAGGTTTTAAAGCCGGTGCTTTCGAAGTGTCAAGCCCCAGATCTGAAGCAATCTGCTGCCATACAAGATTAGCTCCAAGCGTTGTCCAGCGGGAATCTGTGTGGTAATAAATTTCCTTATCTTTATTCGCATTTAGAACACCTTGTGCATCAATCCAGTTCACACTGTCTCCAAGCATGCTCTGAATCTGTGCAATCTGCACTGTCTGATCTTCCACCGGAGCATAAGAAGGAAGCTTATCTGCCCATACATTTGCAGCGTCCGGAATCAGTGCCATATACATCGGCACATCGGAATAATCCTCGGCAAGCGCTGTAATCGCGTCCACATTTTCCTGAACCTTCTTTTCATCCAGCTTGTTAATATCCGCCAGAAGATACTGGTTCTTTCCTCGGTACACACCGTTCACGTCCCGTCTTCCAAGAACTGTATCCAGTTTCGCCTGGGTATCTTTCACCGTCTCTTTGAAAAATGTCCTTCCTGCTCCTGTCACATTTACAAGACACAGGATCACGATCGCGGCTACAAATACAAATACTGCACTTCTGCCTCGCTCCAGACGTTTTTTATTCTTTTCCTTTTTATCTTTCTTTCCAAATACCAGAATCTTCTTCCAGATAAGATTCGGAAGTGGTGTACTTGCAAGAAATGCCACTACAAGAACGAACACATTTCCAAGGAAAAGGTATCTTCCCATGATACCAACCACATCGCCTCCGCCAAATCCAAACATCATTTTCAGATAACCAAATGACGCTGCCGGTGTTTTACCGAAGAAAAATACCCAGCCAAGCGCTGTGAAAAACCATGTATAAATCTGTCCCAGCACAGGTGGTAATCTCTTTAAAAATGGCAGTGCATAACGCTCCACAATCTGCCAGAATGCAAGGTAGATACCCCAGAGCAATCCACCTGTGACCGTTACCTGCCACGGTGCATTCTTCCACATACCTGCATACCAAAGTCCCATCAGAATTCCGGATACAAGTGTTCCAAGCCAGCCGCCCCAGAGTGGTTCACAGATGTAATCCCAGAACCATGCAAAAACAGAGCTGTTAAAACGGCGTACAAATGTTGTTATGTTACGTGCTACATATGGATAGCGGAAATTTTTCTTCACATCAAATCCAAGCATTCTGCAAAGTCCCACTGCCATATCACAGTATCCACTGAACGCAAAGTAAATCTGGAACATGAAGATTGCACATCCCAGCCATGCACCAAACACAGACAACTCGCCTGCCTTCAAAGACATAATCTTGGTGAATGAATCTGCCAGGTAATCTGCAATGATAACTTTCTTTGCAAAACCACATACAAATAAAGTAATTCCTTCGCCAGCCTTTGCCCAGGACAATTTGCGAGTCTTTAATTCCTTTCGGATCTGCGGATATTTTACGACCGGTCCTGCCAGGAACAACGGAAACATTGCTATGTAAACAGCAAAATCCAGAATACTTTTCTGAGCCTTTACATTTCCCCGGTGAATCTCAATCAGATAAGAAAGCACCTGTAAGATGCAGATTCCTATTCCGACCGGCACTTCCGAAATAAAGCCCACACGTTGTCCGATAAATGCAAAGAACACATATACTATAATATTGATCAGTATGCTTCCGGCAAATAACTGCTCCGTACTCCGTCTTCTTCGCATGTAGCCTTCCATCTGAATTCCCACAGCATAATTAAACAATATAAAAAACGCCAGAACAACCAGATTGACCGGGGCTCCCCATGCAAAAAAAACTGCTCCCCCTGCAACCAGGGCAATGTCTTTTATCTTTCCCGGAAGCAGATAATACAATATGAAAATAACTGGTAAAAATACACATATAAATGCGATACTATTGAATAACATAATTTCTAAACGCTGCCTCCAGAATTTTATTAATACAAGCCTCATAATAGGCTTTTGTCATTGTACTTCCGTCCTCCCCATAATAAGAAGCGTCCGTAAGATCTGTTGTGTCTACATATTTCACTTTTTCTTCCTTACAAAGAGCCTTCAAAGCTTCATTGTATGAAGTTACATCCAGCGCGGTACTCATCTTGGACAAACTACTATCATCTGATGATGTATCACTATCACTATTGCTCTTAGAATCTGTGCTGCTCTTAGAATCTGTGTTGCTCTTAGAATCTGTGCTGCTCTTAGAATCCGAGTTGTCAGTTGTATCTTTAGCATCTGAATCAGTATCTGAATCGGCTGAACCTGTCGCATCACCTGTACTTGTCAGTGACAGGTATGCCGGGATACTGCATACATAAATTTTCGTATCCGGCAATGCTGCTTTCACCTGCTCAACAAAGCTTTTGTAATTCGCCGCAAATGCATCCGCTGTCTCTCCACTGACTGCTACATCCCCTCTTCCGATACAGAGGATAAGCTTCTGTGGTGCAGTCTCAGCTTCTGTTACGGCTGTCAAAAGCTCATTTAATCCGGAACCTTCCGCATCGCTGACTGTTGCTCCATCCTTTGACTTCACCTGTGATTTACTCAAGATTTCATTCTGTCTGAAGCCAAGTGCAGTACTGTCGCCAAGCACAATGCAGCCATCCATTTTTTCTTTTGCAGACTTTGCTTTCCATGCTGTCGCCTCATCTGCTTCTGTCTGCTCTAATTCCTGAATCTGGGCATCAATCTTCTGAACATTGGCATCTTCCAGTTCTGTCAGTTTCTTTACTCCTTCTGTCGCATCCACTCGCGGATTCATCATTCTTGTTCCAATAATCAGCGCACCGATCAAAAACAAGAGGATTACCGCAACAATCGCAAAACGAAGCACTTTATCCGGCTCCATTTTTTCCTTCATTTTTTCTTTATTCTTTTCAAACATTTTCATTCTCCAATAAACAAATAAACTATGTACATCTTTAAAAAGATATACATAGTTTATTTTACTTTGTATAAGAATAAAAGTCAAATTTTATAACTGTTTTATCAGATTCACCATCTCAATTGCTGATAACGCACAGTCATAACCTTTATTGCCAGCTTTACTTCCGGCACGTGCAATGGCCTGTTCAATATTTTCTGTTGTAATGATTCCAAATAAAACAGGAATACCTGTTGCAAGCTCGATCTGTGCAATTCCTTTTGCTGATTCGTTACACACCAGATCATAATGGGATGTATCCCCACGAATAACTGCACCTACACAGATGACTGCATCGTACTTTCCTGACTGCGCCATTTTCTGCGCTGTGATTGGTATTTCAAATGCTCCCGGCACCCATGCTGCTGTAATATTTTCTTCTTCTACACCATGTCTCACAAGTCCGTCAACAGCTCCGCCTAATAACTTATTGACAATAATTTCATTAAATCTGGCCGCTACGATTCCGACTTTCATTCCCTCTGGTGCTACTACTTTTCCTTCAATTACCTGAATCTGTTTCATGTTCATCTTCCTCCTGCATTCTTTTTTATAATTGTATTTCTTTGAAAATGTGTCCCATTTTTTCCTGTTTTGTTTTCATATAATTCAGATCATATTTTTGTGGCTGGATCTCTAATGGTACTCTTTCCTTAATTTCCAGTCCGAAATCCTGAAGCCCATAGACTTTATCCGGGTTATTGGTAAGAAGTCTTAAGGATTTCACGCCCAGGTCTGATAAAATCTGAGCTCCGACCCAGTACTCTCTGAGATCTGGTGCAAATCCCAGCTGAACATTCGCCTCGACTGTATCATATCCACGTTCCTGAAGTTCATATGCTTTGATCTTATTGATCAGTCCGATTCCTCTTCCTTCCTGTCTCATATAGAGAATGATTCCTCTTCCCTCTTCCTCCACCTGGCGCATTGCTGTCTGGAGCTGTAATCCACAGTCACAGCGAAGAGAACCAAAAGCATCTCCGGTCAGGCATTCTGAATGGACTCTGCAAAGTACATTTTCTCCCTCCCCGATTTCTCCTTTTACCAAAGCAAGATGATGCTCTCCTGTAATGTCATTAACATATCCATGAATCTTAAATTCTCCATACTGTGTTGGAAGATCTGCCACTGCTTCTTCTGTTACATGTTTTTCGTGAATTCTCAAATAATCCTGCAGATCCTTAATCGTAATAAATGTAAGATGATACTTACGAGCCAGCTCCCAGAGTTCTGATGTACGCATCATCGTTCCATCTTCTTTCATGACCTCACAACATACACCACATTCTTTCAGTCCCGCCAGTCTTACAAGATCTGTCGTTGCCTCTGTGTGACCGTTACGCACAAGTACTCCGCCCTTTTTTGCCACCAGCGGGAACACATGGCCCGGTCTTCTAAAGTCTTCTGGTCTTGATGTGTCATCCACACATTTCATCATCGTATATGCACGTTCTGCTGCTGATATACCGGTTGTTGTATCTACATGATCAATTGATACCGTAAATGCTGTTTCATGATTATCGGTATTCTCTGAAACCATCTGTGGAAAATTAAGCTTTGCTGCCAGTTCTGCACTCATCGGCGTACAGATCAGCCCCTTTGCATGCGTTGCCATAAAATTAATATTTTCCTGGGTCGCAAACTGAGCAGCACAGATCATGTCTCCTTCATTTTCTCTGTCCGGGTCATCTGTAACAAGGATGATCTTTCCATCTTGTAAATCCCGAATCGCCTCTTCTACTGTATTATATTGATACTTTTGTTCCATCTGTTCTTCCTCCATTATTCCTTTCCTGTTGTTGTATATTTAAAATCCAAATTCTTCCAGAAACTCCATTGTAATTCCTGTCTTTTTCTCATGTTCCAATTTGGACTCTTCTTTTTTTTCAATCCCCATTAATTTTTCTACATATTTCCCGATTATGTCATTTTCCAGATTCACAAGATCTCCGGATGCTTTTTTCAGGAGTATCGTCTCTTCCCCTGTATGTGGAATGACTGACACCTGAAACCCTTCATCGTCTACCTTCGCAACCGTCAGACTGATTCCATCGATGCAGACCGACCCCTTTTCCACGATCAGATCCAATATCCGCTGTGAAGTTTTAATGGATACCCAGACTGCGTTTTCTTCTTGGATCATTGACCTGATAACTCCTGTTCCGTCAATGTGACCGCTCACAATATGGCCTCCGAATCTTCCATCTGCTGCCATTGCCCGTTCAAGATTTACATAACTTCCGATCTTACAATTTCCAAGACTGCTCCTTCTGATCGTCTCTGCCATGACATCTGCCGTAAATCCGTCAGGTTGCAGGGAAGTAACTGTCAGACATACTCCATTTACCGCAATACTGTCTCCGATCTTCGTACCTTCCAATACTTTTGCTGCCTTCACCGCCAATACTCCTGAATTCCCATTCAACTGAATATAACGGACTTTTCCCACTTCTTCTACAATTCCTGTAAACATGCTTCCTCCTGTTCTTTTCTTAAGACCTGACAGGTAATTTTTAGGTCTTCTCCAATCTGGCAGATATCTTTGAACTTTAGTACCGCTGCCTGAGACGGAAGCTCTATCCCAATTCCATCCACTGGAGTCCGGCTTCCTGTTCCGCCAAAGATTTTTGGTGCAATAAATGCCTGCACCTCCTGGACAACTCCGGCCCGTAATGCACTGTCATTTAAAGTTCCTCCACCTTCCAGTAAAATGCTGTCGATATTTTCTTTTCCCAGATGCTCCATCAAATGCTTCAGATTAACATTTTTTTTCATATCCGGACAAAATACAGTTTCCACTCCCATTGTCTGCAAAATTTCTTTTTTCTTCTCTACATTTTCCGGATCTGCATAGGCTACAATTGTCCGGTACTCTCTCGCACTTTTTACAATCTGGCTATCTGGCGGAATTCTTAACTTACTGTCACAGATAATCCTGACCGGACTTTTAAGCCCCTCTACCCGGACATTCAGCATTGGATCATCCGCAAGTACCGTTCCTATCCCGACCATGATCCCCATATACCGATGACGCATATACTGTACTTCTCTGCGTGCGGCTTCTTGGGTGATCCATTTTGAAGCTCCTGTCTTTGTTGCAATTTTCCCATCCAGCGTCATTGCATACTTCATAACTACGTATGGTGTTTTGGTCGTTATGTAATGAAAAAATATTGGATTTAATTCATCACATTTGTCTCTCATAAAATCTTCCACAACCGTTACACCGGCATCTCTTAGTATCTTTGCTCCCTTTCCTGCCACTTTCGGATTGGGGTCTCTGGATCCAATCACTACTTTTTTTATCTTCTGCTCTAAAATTGCTTCCGTACACGGCGGCGTCTTTCCATAATGACAACATGGTTCCAATGTAACGTACAGCGTTGCCCCTTCGGCTGATTCAGTAAGAGAAGCAATTGCATTTCGTTCCGCATGCAACTCTCCGCATTTGGCATGATAGCCTTCGCCGATAATACGTCCATCCTTTACGATGACCGCTCCGACCATCGGATTGGGATTCGTCCAGCCTTCTCCTTTTTTTGCAAGTTCTATTGCACGTTTCATATAATCCTGGTCTGTCACATACATTCCTTCTTTCTTTTTATCTTAGACCAAAACCCCTGCAGATAATCTACAGGGGTTTTGGTCACCGGTACTTTCTGTCACAACTTCATGACTAATTATCTGTGAAAGTAAAGAAGCTCTGAAATGGTCTACCATCTCAGAGCCTCGATACCGCATTCATAACTAAAACTATATGTACCGTCGTCTTCTCTCATCCAGACTATACTGTCGGCTTCGGAATCTCACCGAATCATACCTCTCGGCTCGCGGGCTTTACCGCCGGTAGGGAATCTCACCCTGCCCTGAAGATTTCTATCTTTTTTTGTATAATAATACTTTATTGCTTATTTGTAAAGAATTTTTTGACTTTTGAGAATTATTTCGCAAAAATCCTTAAATTTCGCTTTATTTTTCACTGCATATATTGTTGAAACACTTTTTCTTCTTCCAGAAATAGTACGGTATTACGAATAGAAGTGTTCCTCCCCATGCAATCGGATAACTGATCAGCAAAATTTCCACCTTATGATAAATCGGAGTCAAAATCATAACCCACGGGAGCCGTATTAAAAACAATCCTCCAAATGTAAATATCGTAGGCCACAGTACATCTCCGACTCCGCGAAGTCCACCGTCCAGGTTTTCAAGCAGAATGCTGAGCAGATAACTCGGTACCAAGAACCGGAGCATATACACGCCTATGTCAATCACCTTCGGATCTGTTGTGAACATGTGATACATAGGCTCACAAAATGCATACAATGTAAAGATGATCATACCTGTAAATACATAAGAAATACCAATGTTTACCCGGATACTCTTATATACCCGATCCCACTTACCTGCGCCATAATTCTGTCCGACAAATGTTGTGACCGCCGCTCCCAGTGCACTGGATACTGTCCAGAAAATCAAATCTAATTTTCCATAAGCTGCCCATCCTGCTGCAGTATCCGTTCCAAAGCTATTGATTGATGCCTGAATGACTACATTGGTCACTCCATAAGCGCATGCCTGCAGAGCTCCCGGTATACCGATTTTCAACTCTCTTTTTAGAACACATGCTTCCATGCGAAGTTCCCTGAATTGTAGTTTCATAGAATCATAGTCTTTTGTCAAAGACCAGGTCACAAGAAATGCGCTGACACACTGGGAAAATACGGTTGCCAGTGCAGCTCCGGCAATTCCCATTTTTAATATAACTACCATGAATATATCCAGACCTATATTCAGTACGCAACAGACCACCAGATAAAGAAGCGGTCTTTTGGAATCTCCGACTGCTCTCATGATCGCCGCTCCCATATTATAGACCAGCGTAAATAAGATTCCCATAAAATAAATGCGTAAATATGTAGTTGATGATGCCATCATATCCTGTGGAGTGTTCATGATCTTAAGCAGCCATGGTGTCAGCACTGCTCCCACTACAGATATTACGAGACTGACCACAATGGAAAATAAATATGCAGTATGAAGTCCTGTATGCAGTCTTCCTTTGTCTTTTGCTCCGTAATACTGCGCAATGACAACTGCCGCTCCATTTGCCAGTCCATTAAAAAATGTAACAACAATCGTTGATAAAACAGCCGCCGGACCGCCTACGCTGGCTAATGCCGCCTTCCCCACAAAACGTCCGACGATAATCGTATCCACAGTTGTATATAATTGTTGGATTAAAGTTCCCAGCATGATCGGGAAGAAAAATATCAGAAGCTGCTTCCAGATAATCCCCTCCGTGATCATATTTTCTTCTATTGTCTTTTTCCCCAAATTTTTTTCCTCTCTTACCTCATTATTTCTGTATATCTTTCGCAAATCTACGCTTATTTTCAGCCAACACATATCCGCAAACGGCATTATGCCTTCCCCAAGGCTATGTCATATAGAAATATATTATACTTGATTTAAAATTTATTGAAAGGCTTTTTTAAAAATTAGAATTATAATGCTACAGAAATTATGCTATAATATCTCTAATAATTATCCAGAGAGGTTTTCACTATGATCGTTCTTAATCTGAAAGCAAAGGTCTGTATGTCCCACCTGCTTTTAAAACCAACATTTGATACATTCTCCTTGATTGAGGGGGAAGTAACTACCTTTAACCGTTTCCAAGTAGATGGCAGAATCCATAAAGACTTTTTTGATGAAGCTTTTGAAAAGGAGTATTCCACCTGGGGAGAAGTGCGCGATTTTTTCTTCCAGGTAATCCGCGGAAAGAAAACTCCGTTAAATTTCAAATTCATATTATCTCTAGCAAAAGATCAGTTCGAATCCTTTCTCACTGAGTATGATCTGACCTACCGCCCTGCGGAAATCCAGGGACTGTATCTTAATTTCCGCTATGACGGACTGGCACTTCAATGCATCACCGGGACTTCCATGAATACATTTACCATGGATAAAAGCGTAGAAAAAGCCTGGGACGAATATGTCCAGAAATTCTTTGCCAGTCAGGAGCTTGATTTTGATATGGAATAACATAATGATGCCAGGGTCCCAACATCATATAATAATTTCTGAAAGAAAAATTCTGAATCTACAATCTTGAATTAAAAAAACAAACTCCTTCCACAGTTTTATCCATGGAAGGAGTTTTTCTTACATCTTGGCTTCAATTCCATTTATTCAATACTCTTGAGTGATTCTACCATATCAATCTTCTTCAATTTAAAATACATAATTCCATTTACGATCAATGAAAACAGAATTGTAAATAGCAGACTGTACATGTAACTTGAAAAGTTAATATTTCTTCCGAACATGGCTGTGTCTACTTCCACCGTATCAATGATAAAGGCATGCAGGAATTTCCCAAGCACCACTCCTACCGCCGCTCCGATGAATGTCAAAAGTACATTTTCACGATATACGTGTTCTGCCACTTCCAGATTATAGAATCCAAGCACTTTCAGAGTTGCCAGCTCCCTCTGCCGCTCCGTGATATTAACAGTATTAAGGTTATATAGTACGACAAATGCAAGCATTCCTGCAGAAATGATCAGTACTACAATAACCAGATTCAGACTTTTTAGCATATCGTCCAGCTGTTTTTCAATATCACGCATATAGCTGACGCTAAGCGCTCCGTCCTGAGTCAGAATGTCTTCACCAATCTTGTTATAGTCTTCCTGCGTATCTCCTTTTTGTCCTGCAAAGAAAATACTGTTATATTCCGAATTCTCACCATACACTTTTTCATAATAAGAAGGAGTGAAGAAAATATAGTGTCCCATATAGTTCTCGCAAATATGAGCAATTTTTACTTTCTTGTTACCATTCTCTTCGTCTTTAATTTCAATGGTATCCCCTGCTTTTGCATTCAAAAGCTTTCCGGTTTTCTCAGAAATAATGACACCTTCATCATCAAGCGTATATTCCTCTTTTGATTTCCGGTCGTGGAAATCAAAATAATCTTTTACGTCTTTCGGTTCCGAAAATACGACCTGATAAGTATCACGTTTATTCTTTCCATTGACAAGTGTTACATTCTTCATGCTGGTCTGCATATAATGACTGATGTCCGAATCGTCCTTCATATAATCCAAGAGATTCTGTCTTGTCTCATCTGAAATGTCTTCTTTCAGATAGACGTTTCCATCATACATCTGGATATCCCGGAACTGTAATTCTGCGATTTCATAACAGGAATCTTTGATTCCATATCCAACCAGCATCAATCCCATACAACCGCCAATTCCAAAAACTGTCATAAAGAAACGTTTCTTATATCTGGTCAAGTTACGGATACATGACTTCCACGTGAAACTTAAATGTTTCCAAATAAATTTTATTCTTTCCAAAAAAACTCTCTGGCCATTTTTAGGTGCCGGTGGGCGCATCAGTACTGCCGGCTGTGCTACAAGTTCTTTGTAACATGCAAAAAATGTTGCTGCCATTGTACATACAATTGCTGCCGCCGCTGCCATCCAGGCATAGATCCATTGGTATGGGATCAGAATATGTGTAATATGCTGGTATAATATTCCATATGCATAGACAATGATATATGGCAATATCTTTTCACCGATTAGCACACCCAATACACTGCCACCTGCTGTCGCAATCAACGCATATCCAAGATATTTCTTCGCGATAGACATCTTGCTATATCCAAGTGCTTTCATGGTTCCGATCGCGGTTCTTTGCTCTTCTACCATTCGTGTCATACTGGTCAGACTAATCAGCGCCGCGACAAGAAAGAATAATACCGGGAAGACACGGCCAATCGCACCTAGACGCTCCGCGTTTTCTCCGTACCCGGAATACTCAGTCAAAGTATCACGGTCATAGACATACCAGGTTGGTTTTTCGATATCCTGAACCTTTGCCTCTGCGTCCGCAATTTTCTGTTCGCCTTCTGCAATCTTCTGGGCAGCCTCCTCTTCACCATTGGCATACTCCATTTTTGCCTCTGCAACTTTCGCTTCATTTTCCGCGATTTCTGCTGCTCCCTCTTCCAGCTTCTTCTCCTGCTTTCGAATTTCAGCCCATCCGGACTGAATCTGGGCTTTTCCACTTGCAAGCTGCTGCGGAACACCATTTAAAGAAGCCTTCGCAGCGTCAAGCTCAGATTTTGTCTGAGCCAGAGTTGCTGCAGTGTCATCAAGCTGCTTCTGGGCAGCATCCAGTTCGGCTTTACTCTCATCATATTTCTGCTGTTCAATGGAAATCTTCTGCTTCATGCCAGCTTCGTTTTCCTTAAGCTCGGTAAGCTGTCGTTCATATTGTTCTTTTTGCGCTTTCTGCTCTTTTGTAAGCTGATCCTCAGGTATTTGGTCAAATGCTGACAATTCAGAATTTACTTTCTCGATCCCCTGCTGAATTTCCGTCAATGTCTGCTGGTCTGCCTGAATCATCTGCTGAAGCGCTGCAAGTCCTTCTCTTCCAGTCTGGATTTTCGCCTCAGCTTCCGGTTTCGCAGCCTCATATTGTGCAAGTCCGGCTTCATATTGAGCCTCACCTTCCTGAAGCTGTGCAAGTCCGGCATTATATTGATTCTGTGCCTGTTCCAGTTCTCTCTCTTTTTTGCTCAATGTATTCTTAGCACTGGCAATCTGCTTTTTACCACTGGTGATCTGTGCTTTTCCACTCGTCAACTGCTCCTCGGCGTCCGCTATCTTAGCCGCCGCATCTGCAAGTTCCGAAGCTGCATCCGCTCTGCCCTGCTCCAGTTCTTCTCTCGCCTCGTCAATCTTCTCTTGTGCTTCATTTACCAGCTCCTGCTTTCGAATTTCGGCTCGTTCGTCCGTAATATCTTCGATCTGATCCAGGACTTTCTCTACTTTCTTATCATATCCGTCCGTAAATGCTACTTCATTTTTTGCACCTTTGACCTGTACATATACTTCCGTGTATACGTCCATGTCAAATGTCTCTTCCGGCACCATAACAAATGCACTGATAGTTCCGGTACCAATCGTTGCACTTCCACGTCCATAAGAAATGTACATCGGACTGCTGCAAAGGCCGACAACTTTCAGCGTATCTGTCGTCAGAGTATCTGTAACCTCATCAGACGTTCCGGAACGCAATTTAATTGTATCTCCGACCTTATATCCTGCATCCTGGTCTGCCAGACATTCCCCTGCTTTTTGGGGCATCTGGCCGTCACTTAACTTCACCTGATTCATCTCATCCTGTAAAGATATCACATGCAGAACTTTTTGTTTCTTATCTACGATCTGCATGAAGTCCGCACTGTACGCGCCCTCTGCATGTTCTACTCCGTCGATTTTTGAAATCGCGTCCACATCGTCCTGTGTCACGCCATATGTACTGAGCGCTTTGATATCCATAAGATTGCTTTCATCAAAATATGCATCTCCCGTCAGTCTCATATCCGGCTCCGATGCACGAATTCCTGAGAAAAATGCAACACCCAGTGCCACTATAAATAAAATAGACAGGAAACGCCCCGGACTCTTTCGGATCTCCATATAGAAATCTTTATGTGTTGGTTTCATTTTCATATGTAATGCCTCTCTTTACCACTCAATCGTCTCGACTGGAACTGGGTGTTCGTTCACTATCATCTCTGATACCATACCATTCTTTATCTTAATGACACGGTCCGCCATTGGCGCAATTGCAGAGTTGTGTGTGATCAGAATTACGGTCATCCCCTTTTCCCTGCAAGTATCCTGAAGAAGCTTCAAGATTGCTTTACCTGTATTGTAATCCAGCGCTCCTGTCGGCTCGTCACACAGCAAAAGCTTCGGATTCTTTGCAAGTGCTCTTGCAATGGAAACCCTCTGCTGTTCTCCACCAGATAGCTGCGCCGGAAAATTATCCAGGCGCTCACCAAGTCCTACATCTTCCATAACCTCCTGGGCATCCATCGGATTCTTACAGATTTGAAGAGCTAATTCTACATTTTCAAGAGCTGTCAGGTTCGGGATTAGATTATAAAACTGAAATACAAAACCAATGTCATCTCTTCTATATGCGGTCAATTGTCTCGGTGAATACTGTGCAATATCTTTTCCGTCTACGATTACTCGACCAGAGCTTGCCGTATCCATTCCTCCAAGAATATTCAATACTGTCGTCTTTCCGGCACCACTGGGGCCTACCACAACCGCAAATTCTCCCTTCTCAATCTGGAAATCAATACCAGCCGCGGCCATAATCTGCACCTCACCCATCTGATATATTTTCTTCACATCCTCAAGGAATACAAAACTACTCATAGTCTTCCTCCACTTCCGTTGACAGCCAATCCTCTTCCCTTACCGATTTTTCACCTTTCTCTGATTCGGCCATCAATGCTAATTCTGCTTTCATTCTATCATAATCTTTCATATCCAAGATCACGTACTCACCTCTGCCATTTTTAGTCAAAAATACCGGAGCACCTTCACTTGTTTCTTTTAATACTTCTGTATAATTTCTCAAATCAGAAATTGGTTTTATATTTGGCATCTTCACCGCTTCCTTTCAGTTCTTTTTCTTAGTATAACAATTCTTTTTCTTCTTTACAATAAAATTCACACGTTAATTTTACAGCAGCAAAAAAAAATCATAATGCATTTCATCTCCAAGTACTTTATACTATTATTAAGAACTACTAATATCATTTTTCTATAAATTATAAAGATTGGAGTTTGCCATGGAATTACTTATGAACACTCAAAAAGAATGTCAGCAACTGGAAGTATACGGGGAATATTTGAAGAAAATACCAGAACTGCTGAAACAATTAGAAACTGTTGAGAAAATGTATCAGAAAGCTGTGTTAGAAGAAGCCATGCTGAAAGACAAGCCTCTTGATAATCACAGTGTTCAGCTCTATGCAGAACGCCTGCACAGAATCAAAGAACAATGCGAGATTCGCTCCGCAGACATCCGTCAGCAATGCACACTTATCCTCGAACTCAAAAGCCAGATAGAAGCCGAAAGTAGTGTATTAAGAGCATTGCAGTCATAATTAACAAAAATACAGGTCATTCTATCCTCCCAGAGCGGAACATTCCGCTGAGCCTATTAAAACAGTTCGAGTGCAAGCAATGGCTTTCACTCGAACTCTAGTCTCATCTCCATCGCTCTGTAGTCGGATAGAATGACCTGTATTTTTGCATATTATCCCGCAACTTCGTGTCAACATGTAAGTTTTATTTTTCCACTTCTTTCGGCGCATAACTTGTGAAAAGTTCCAGTTCGCCAATAACTATAAAAAATCCAGACTATTTTTCTCGACTTCAGAGCGATGTAAATGAGACTGTAGGAAAAGTGAAAGTCTTTACTTGCACTTTTCCTGCTTTATCAGGCTCATTGTAATGTCTCGCTCTGCGGAGGATAAAATAGTCTGGATTTTTATTATGTTATATAATTTCAACTGAACTTTTCAAAAATTACTCCCGTCCATCGAAGCAATACGTACATACCTGACTTGGATCAATTCCAATAGACTCTAAAAGATCGTCCAGTCTATGGTATCTTAGTGACGTAAAGTTCTGGATTCTTCGAATTTCTTCGATCATATTTGCATAGCGGTCGGAGCATGGATCTGAATACTCTTTTAATACCTCTGCAGATACTTCTCCGCCTTCCTGCTCCCGAATGACTCTTCTCGTGATCAGATCCATCTCGGATTTCGATCTTGAGAAGTTCAGGTATTTACATCCATAAAGAAGCGGTGGACATGCCGGGCGGATATGCACTTCCTTCGCTCCGCTTCTATATAAAAACTCTGTTGTCTCACGAAGCTGTGTTCCACGGACGATCGAGTCATCGATCAAGAGTAATTTCTTGTCTTCAATCAGAGCCTGTACAGGAATCAGCTTCATTCTCGCAATCAGGTCACGCTGGCTTTGGTTGGTCGGCATAAATGATCTCGGCCATGTCGGTGTGTATTTGATAAATGGTCTTGCATACGGAATTCCTGATTCATTTGCATATCCGATTGCATGAGCAATACCTGAATCCGGCACACCTGCTACAATATCCGGATGTACACTATCTCCATCGCGCTTTGCCAGCATACTTCCGCAACGGTAACGCATTTCCTCAACATTTACCCCTTCATACGCAGAAGTCGGATATCCATAGTATACCCACAGGAAAGAACAGATCTTCATCTTGCCAGTTCTTGCCGGGCGTATTTCTTCTACTCCCTCCGATGTCACATAGACGACCTCGCAAGGTCCCAGTTCCTTATAATCGGTATAGCCCAGGTTAATATAAGCATGACTTTCAAATGAAAGACAGTAAGAATCATCCTTCTTACCTATCACAAGTGGTGTTCGCCCATACCTGTCCCTTGCACCATAGATTCCTTCTTTTGTCATGACCAACATCGTCATAGAACCATCAACTACGTCCTGTACATATTTGATTCCTTCTGCTATGGACTCTTTCTCACAAATTAGCGCCGCCACAAGCTCTGTCACATTAATCTGCCCGTTAGTCATCTCCTGAAAATGTGAATGATCTTTCTCAAACAGACCTTTTAATAGTTCCTCATAGTTATTAACTTTTCCGACTGTCGTGATTGCAAAGCTTCCAAGGTGTGACTGAATCAAAAGTGGCTGCGGATCATAATCGGAAATACAGCCAATTCCAAGATATCCTTTCATTTCTGACACATCATGATCAAACTTTGTACGGAATGGTGAATTCTCTATATTATGAATGGCACGGTAAAATCCATCCTCTCCATAAACTGCCATTCCTCCTCGTCTTGTGCCAAGATGTGAGTGATAGTCTACTCCGTAAAATAATTCCAGGACACAGTCCTGCTTTGATGCTACACCAAAAAATCCTCCCATGGCGACCTCCTTATATACTCTTTTGTTTTTATAACTATTTATTCCGTGCAAAAAAGTAACCCGGCAAAAGCCAGGTCACTCTTTTTACTTTAACATCTCACGAAGCTTCTGGTTGACCAGTCCGGGATTTGCTTTCCCCTTCATTGCTTTCATCGTCTGACCTACCAGTGCTCCAAGTGCCTTCTCTTTTCCACCCTTATAGTCTACTACAGCCTGTGGATTATCTGCAATAACTTTTTTGAGAACTTCTATAAGTGCTCCTTCGTCATTGACCGTTTTAAGCCCGTGTTCTTCAACATACTTTTCTGGATCTACATTTTCCTCGAACACATGATCAAAAACTTCTTTCGCCACCGAGCTGTTGATTGTTCCTGCATCTGCAAGCTCGATTAGTTTCGCAAGGTTCTCCGGTGTAAATGTAATATCTTCTGATTCCATGTTATGTTCTTTTAAGAGCCGCATCGTCTCCACCATGAGCCAGTTGGAAACTTTCTTAGGTTTTCCACATAAAGCAGTTGTTTCTTCAAAGATATCCGCCATATGTTTAGATTCTGTGAGGATTTCTGCATCATATTGTGGAATATCGAACTCTTTCTTGTAACGCTTTAATTTTTCCTCACGGAATTCCGGCTGTCGTTTCTTAACCCGGTCAATCCATTCCTGGCTGATAACAATCGGGACAAGATCCGGTTCCGGGAAGTAACGGTAATCCTGTGCATCTTCTTTGGAACGCATTGCATGTGATGATTCTTTGTTGTCATCCCAGCGTCTCGTCTCCTGAACAACTTTCTTTCCGGCTTCCAGAAGCTCAATCTGACGCTCCCGTTCTCCTTCGATGGCTCTTGCAATTGCCTTAAAGGAGTTCAGGTTCTTCATCTCCGTTCTTGTTCCGAATTCACTGGTTCCCATTTCACGAACGGACAGGTTCACGTCCGCTCTCATAGAGCCCTCCTGCAATTTGCAGTCAGAAGCACCAAGATACTGAATCGTTGTACGAAGTTTTTCCAAATATGCAATAACTTCCTCAGAAGAGCGCATATCCGGCTCCGATACAATCTCCACAAGCGGTACACCGCTTCGGTTGTAATCTACCAGTGATGTATCGTCCCACTCGTCATGGATCAGCTTACCGGCATCTTCCTCCATATGCATTTCATGGATCCGTATTTTTTTCTTCGTATCGCCAACTTCAATCTCTACATAACCATTTCTTGCGATTGGTAAATATAACTGGGAAATCTGATAGTTCTGCGGGTTATCTGGATAGAAGTAATTCTTACGGTCGAATTTGCATACTCTTGTAATATCACAATGTGTCGCAAGTCCGATTCCCATTGCATACTCTACTACCTGTCTGTTCAGTACCGGAAGGGAACCTGGCATACCAGTACATACCGGACATGTGTGGGTATTTGGCGCACCTCCGAACTGGGTGCTGCAACCACAGAAAATCTTTGTTTTTGTCGCAAGTTCTACGTGAACCTCAAGTCCAATGACTGTCTCATACTGCTTTGCCATAACTATCTTCCCTCCTTCACAAACTGTGGTGCTTCATAAGCTCTTGTCTGTTCAAATGTGTAGGCTGCCTGGATAATTTTTTTCTCCTGGAAGCAGTCTCCGATAAGCTGCATGCCGACCGGAAGACCTTTGGAATCTTTTCCTACCGGAATACTGATTCCAGGAAGTCCTGCCAGGTTCACGGAGATTGTGTAAATGTCACTCAAATACATTTTCATCGGATCACTTAAGCTCTTTCCAAGCTCTGGTGCCGTTGTCGGAGCCGCCGGAGCCACGATCATATCATATTTTGCAAATGCTTTGTCAAATGCCTGTTTAATCAGTGCCTTTGTACGAAGTGCTTTCAGATAGTATGCATCATAATATCCAGAGCTTAATACAAAAGATCCAAGCATGATCCTGCGCTTTACTTCTGCTCCAAATCCTTCCGAACGTGTCTTTTTGTACATGTTGTGAAGTCCTTCGTATTCTTCTGTGCGGTAACCATATTTTACGCCATCAAAACGTGCCAGGTTGGAACTTGCCTCAGCATCTGCAATAATGTAGTATGCCGGAATCGCATATTTCACAAGACTTAAGTCAAATTCTTCTACAACTGCGCCTTTTTCTTCCAGGACCTTCACTGCATTTAAAATCTGCTCTTTTACGTCTGCGCTTAATCCATCCCCAAAGTAATCTCTCGGAATACCAATCTTCATACCTTTCACGTCGTCTGCCAATGCCGAAGTAAAGTCATATTTCCGCTCCACGGAAGTACTGTCTTTTACATCATGAGAAGCGATTGTCTCAAGGATAGTCGCACAATCTGTCACATCTTTCGCAATTGGTCCGATCTGATCCAGCGAAGAACCGTAAGCAATCAGTCCGTACCTGGATACCGTTCCATAAGTCGGTTTAATCCCCGTTACACCACAAAATGAACTCGGCTGACGGATAGATCCACCTGTATCAGAACCAAGTGCATAAGCGCACTCACCTGCTGCCACTGCTGCGCAGGAGCCACCTGAAGAACCGCCTGGCACATGTCCCAGGTTCCATGGATTTCTTGTCACTCCATAATAAGAAGTCTCGGTTGTACTTCCCATGGCGAATTCATCCATATTCGTCTTTCCGATTATGACTGCACCGGCTTTTTCCAAGTTCAAAACTGCCTCTGAAGTAAAGGTTGGAACAAAATTTTCCAGAATTTTGGAACTGCAAGTTGTTCTCAGCCCTTTCGTGCACATATTATCCTTGATTGCCACCGGAACACCCGCAAGAGGGCCCTGAAGTGTTCCATCATCAATCAGCTTCTGAACTTCTCCGGCACGCTTTAATGCACCCTCTTTATCAATGGTCACATAGCTGTGCACATCTGCCTCTACTTTTTCAATCTGATCCAGATATGCCTGCGTGGCTTCCGTAACTGAAATTTCTTTTGCTTTTATTTTCTTTCCGAGTTCTACTGCTGTCAGACTCCTAATATCCATAACTCGTCTCCTCCTATCCGATCGTCTTCGGCACCTTGAAGCTCTGATCCTTCATAAGCGGTGCATTTGCCAATGTATCACTGCTGCCATCACCATTTGTCACAACGTCTTCGCGAAATACATTATTCACCGGAAATACATGAGACATCGGTTCAATTCCATCCGTGTCGAGTTCATTTAATACATCAATGTAGTCCAACATTTTTTCCATATCTGCCTTGGCTTCTTCTTTCTCTTTCTCTGAAAGTTCCAGCTTCGCCAGAATCCCCACATACTCAATGGTCTCGTCTGAGATTTTGTTTGCCATTTTAAGCGCCCTCCTGTCTGCCAGTTATCTTACATCTTAATTCTTATCTCTAATAATTGTAATATTCATAATAATCCGTCGTTGATATATGCTCGCTTGGAGTCAGTCTGAGTTCCATATTGTCATCTAATGTAATCTGCGCATTTTTCGGAAGAACAAGATTCTTATATTCCTTTCCGTCTGTGCAATTCTCGCCCAGATACAGATTTTTTGTCTCCATAGATTCACCATATTCTGTATAAATATCAACGTCCACACTGCCTTCTCCACTGACCAGTATCAGATCATACACCCCTGCCGGAAGGTCAGGACCTACGGTCAGGTCTTTTTTTACTACCACAGGCTCTTGTCCTGCCAGTGGATTATTTTCATAAAGAATGTTTTCTGTCTGCGCATTATCTGAATAAAGTGTAATCGTTGTCTGTGAAGAAATGTGAACAATCGCTCCATTGTATAATCTTAAGTCATCCAGATAATCACCGTCTGTCCGCCCTGCATATTCATAAAGGTAAAATCCGCTGTCCCAGTCATCAACCTGGACCGTATCGTAATCATAAGATACATCCGCCTGATAATTTCCTTCCGGAATGTGCACACCGACCACATAGTCACCACTGGTCAGCTCAAAACTTACACTCTCACCATCTGCCGGAAGTTCTTTTGTCACATTTTCATACGGGTCACTTCTTGTATAGTCTTGTGTATTCTCTTGGTATCCGCTAATTACATCATCTAAAATATCACTGACCATCGGTTGGAAAATACCAAAAAATACATTAAAGATGACAATGACTGCTATAATCTTACTGATGATCCTTCCCGGCTTTTTCTTCTTACCGACTTTCTTACGCCCTGTACTTCCTGTATTTCCAGAGTAAGTAGTTGTACTCCCCTGCCAGGACTGATTCTGCTGCCTGTTGTTATCTTTTTGACTCCCCTGCCAGGACTGTCTCGGTGTATTTGGCTTCGGCTGTTTCTCCGGCTTCTCATTCTTGCCATAATGCACATGAGTCAATGGTTCATGATCACATTCACTTTGGTTTATTCGATAATTTTTATCGGATTTGTTATTGTCTAATCCACACTCCGTACAGATTCCATTACTATTCAGTTTTCCTCCACATAAAGAACATCTCTTTCCAAACATAGCTTCTTCCATCCTCTCTGCTCATTTCGCTCCCGGGTGGTTAAGCAGGTACATTTCCACTTTTATGGGGGGGAGCATAGATGAGAAGAACTGTCTGGGAATTCTCTATGGCTCCAGTCTGCTTAAGTCTCTTGGGAATAATGTTGTTTCTCTTACATTATCCTCCCCAAGCAGCTGCATCGTCAAGCGTTCCAGTCCAATTCCCAGTCCTCCGTGTGGCGGCATGCCATGTTTAAATGTAGCAAGATACTGATCCATACCTTCTGTCGTCATGCCTCTTGCTTCAATCTTCTTTAGAAGTGTCTGATAATCGTGGATTCTCTGACCTCCGGTCGTAATCTCAAGGCCACGGAAGAGAAGATCAAAGCTCAGTGTATATTTCGGATCCTCCGGATCGTCCATCGCGTAAAATGGACGCTTCTTGGACGGATAGTGCGTAACAAATACAAAATCGCTGCCCCACTCTTCTTTTGCATATTTTCCGATCAGTACTTCTTCTTCCGGCTCCAGGTCAAATGGGTTGCGCATCTTGTGATTATATTTCTCAGCTGCCAGCTCTTTAATCTCACTGAATTTTACTGCCGGAATCTGATCTGCTTTCGGAAGTTCCACATTCAGAATCTTCAGTTCTCTGGCATAATCTTTTTTCAAAAGTTCCATGGCATACTGGAGAAATCCTGTCTCCATTCCCATAATATCCTCAAATCCGTCAATATAGCCCATCTCGAAGTCCAGACTCGTATATTCGTTCAAATGTCTCTTCGTATTATGCTTCTCAGCACGGAACACCGGCGCCGTTTCAAATACCCGGTCAAACACACCGACCATCATCTGTTTGTAGAACTGAGGACTTTGCTGAAGCACTGCAGGGCGGTGGAAATATTCCAGCTTAAATAAGTTCGCACCACCTTCTGCACTTTTAGCTCCAATCTTCGGTGTATGAATTTCGGTAAATTCCTGACTATATAAGAAATCACGAAATGCTCTTGTCAATCCTTCCTGAATCCGGAATTTTGCACGCTCCCTGATATTTCTAAGAGAAATGGAACGATAATTTAACTTCGCCTCCAGAGAAGTGTTTAATTTCCACTTAGAAATTGCAAGCGGCATCATCTCATCTTCCGGCTGGCTTAAGATTTTAACTTTTTTTATGCGGATTTCAATGCCATTCGGCGCTTTTTCATTCTGCTCAAGCACCCCTTCGACTTCCAGCGTTGATGCTTCTTTGATTTCTTTCAGATCAAATGCGGCACTGCCTTCTTCGTATACACACTGGAGCAGGCCTTCTCTTTTTCTTAAGATTACAAATGCAACTGTTCCCATATCACGGATTGTATGCACTGCACCATTGACTTTTACTGCCTCGCCGGTCTTTGCATTTAAAAGTTCTGTAATCTCCAATGTATCTTTTTTCTTTACGCCTGTCTGGTATTCCATGACTGTTTCCCTCCTGTTAAATTTTGTTCCATTTTATTACTCTTTTAATATTTTTCTTTCAGAAAGTATCTTTCTTAATGCAAAAAGTCCCGGAATACATAATCGTATTCCGGGACGGATTATCTTAATATCCGCGGTACCACCCGCTTTTGAACTCGTCTTTGAATTCATCTCTCGCACATAACGCGTGCCAGCGTACTGCTCTACTTGCAATTGTTGTAAATTTAAACCTAAATTGCTTTCGCTCAATCTGCTCCAGAGTGTTCCCTATTGTTCCTTTCCCTCAAATGACGCTCTCAGTCGGTGGCGTCATATTCCTGTCAAGTTATCACGAACAGAGTCTCTTTCTTTGCATTTTTTTACTGTCTCTAAAAAGATGCTCTTATGTTAGCACATGTTTTTTTTCTTTGCAAGACATTTTTTCAACTTTTTTATGTTCTTTTTTGTTCTTTTCCTTTCTTTCAATCTTCTCTTAGACAATTCCTCTCAAAGCTGGCTGCGGATTACTGTTGAGTTTCAAGAATGCCTCGGCATTCTTGATGCGAGGTGTGAGTCATCTTCCAGTTGATATAATACACAAGTGCATCAATAAACTGCGCATTTCCAGGACATTTCTTCGCGCCAAATCCCATAATCTCCACCATATATTCCCGGTTGTTCTGCCACCCCACTTCTACAACCTTCCGGATTGCCCGCTCTACCTTTCTTGGAGATTCGTCATAGATCTGTCCAATAACAGGATAAATATCAGCCATAATGCACAGCGGCTCTCTCATGTACTGATCCGCCAGTCTGACCGCCACTGGTAAATATGTATACCCTTTATATTTGGGCGTAATATTGCATTTCGATAAAACTTGTAGTGTTGCATTCTCCATGTTACATTCCCCCTGATTCTGTAGTTGATTTAAAAAAATACACTTGATATAATACTTACATAAAGTATTATATCCAACTACTAAGCTAATTACTTAACCGAAATTTACGACTTTTTTTCAACATCATTTTATAAATGGTCAGTTTTTTGTCCATTTTCCAACAAACAAAAAAGAGGGGAATTTAAGACAAATATGACGAAAAATGTATTATTGGACTGTTTTGTCCAGAATTTGGAAAAGGAACGTTTAAATCTTGGAATGACACAGGCAGAATTTGCATCCAAACTGGAAATTTCAGTATCTACTTACAAAAATATCATTTCTCGGAGGACTGACAAAATTGATATCATGATCGCCATGCAAATCTACAAACTGACAGGGCATTTTCTTTATGAGTTATTTGGAAATGATAATCCGGAAATGGAATGTCTGAAAAAGTTTCGTCTGTTAAATAATCGCCAGAAGGCATACATCAGTGGCAAGATTGATTTCGAACTGGAAATGATGAGTCACGAGCAGGATTCAGAAAATATGCTGGATGTTCTTGTACTGACCGGCAACATGGAAGATGGTATGGTACTGGATTCTGCAAATGAAGAACGTATCTACTGTCCGGAATATATTAAGAAATATGGTGAACGCCTGCATTGTGGCATTCGCATTACTTCCAACCACCTTAATCCTGTGTATGTCAGAAATGATATCCTGGGAATTTCAAAGAAACCTCCGCGTGACGGTGACACCTGTATCCTGATCCACAAACCGACCGGCCGCGCATTTATCCGCAAGATACAAGAGGGAAATCCTTGTCAGCTGCTCCCGATCAACGGTTATGGTGATATCATCACAGTTGACACGAACGACCATACCGATATGGGACAATGGTTAAAATTCGGAGTCGTGATTGCAGTACTACGACGCTAACTAATTTCAATTGATTGTTTTTTTAGCAAAAAACGCCACACAGATTTCAATGCTTTCTTTCGTCACCTGTCTGTGTGGCATTTTAAGATGTCGTATTCCTATCTATGTATTTATTTTCTGTCTTGGAGTACACAATCTTCTGCGCTTTATAAAGGCTCTGATATCCGGATAGCAGATAACTGACTGCTATTACAGTACAAAAATACGGCATGCCTGCAAATCCAAACAGCTCAAATGCAATCAGAAGGGAACTGATCGGACTGTTTGTCACAGCACAGAACACGCCTACCATACCACACGCTGCACAGATATCTACCGGCAAGCCAAATATCGGTGCCAGTGCGGAACCGAATGTTGCCCCAATAAACAGTGACGGGACTATCTCACCGCCTTTAAAACCAGAACAAAGTGTGATACATGTAAATAATATTTTCAGCAAAAATACCCACAATTTCTGAGGTTCTTCAAAACTCTGCGCAATCGTACCTCCACCAAGTCCCAGGTAGGTATCTGTTCCCGTAATCTTCCATAGAAGTACAACTGTCACACCTCCAATAAATACACGAAGATACGGATTCTGAAACCATTTTTTCAACTGCTTTTCAAAAATATGCAACATCACACAGAACAGAGCTCCGATAAATGCAAAACAGATTGCCAGAAGAATCGCTTTTCCCCACGCGATTCCGTAAAAATCCGGAACTTCTTCTACCGGATATGGTGCAGTCAGTGTCCGAACTCCCATAAAGATTGAAATCCGCTCTCCGATAAATGCGGAGAACATGCACGGAACGAGCGCCGCATAATACATGATCCCGACACTGATAACCTCCATCGGGAACAATGCTGCTGCCATCGGCGTTCCAAATAGTGCCGCAAAAGCTGCGCTCATACCTGCCAGCGTCATAATACGCTTATCACTCTCATTCAAATGTATCTTACGCCCCAGCCAGTTTCCGAGGCTTGCCCCAAACTGAAGTGCCGCACCTTCCCGACCGGCAGAACCTCCAAACAAATGAGTCAGAGCTGTCGCGATCAAGATCAATGGTGCCACTCTTCCCGGCATCGTATTCTGATCTGAACGTACCACCATAAGCACCATATCTGTTCCGGCATTCTTCGCTTGTCCTGTAACATGATAAAGAAAAACAATCATGAGACCTGCAAAAGGCAGCAGATATACCATCCACATATGCCCCATACGAAAGTCCGTTGCCCACGCGATCAGATTCGCAAATACACTGGCGATCACACCGATCACGCCCCCGATCACGATCGACAATATGATCCATTTCACCAGACTCCCAAATAAAATTCTCCACGCATGAAACATATGCATGATCTCCTGCTTTATCTTCTCCATTTTTATCTCACTTCCTCTATTCCTGTTAAAATTATAAATGCACGGATTCATAACTTGGCTATATGCAAATCTGAATTGCATCTATAATAACCAGTTATTTATCCGTGCGCCCTATAAATGCCTCACTTTATGATCCTGACGGAATATATGGTCTGAGTGCCCCGGCAACATTACTGATCGGCATTGTCTGAAGCCATACTCTTCCCGGACCTGTAATTACAGTATTAAACAGCCCTTCTCCTCCAAACAGCATATTCTTCACACCCGGTACGGTCTGGATATCCATCTGACAGCTAGCCGTCATTGCTGCAAGATGCCCCGTATCGATCACGATCTGCTGTCCAGGCTGCAATTCGTATTCCACTACATGGCCGTCAAATTCCGCAAATGCAACTCCCTGTCCACTGACTTTCTGAAGAACAAATCCTTCTCCTCCAAATAATCCGGAAGCCACTTTCTTATGGAAATGTACAGACAACTGTACTCCCGCTTCACTTGCCAGAAATGCACTCTTCTGGAAGATCATTTCCTGCCCTGGTCTGATGTCAAATGCACGGATCGATCCCGGAAAACAAGAAGCAAATGCGATCATTCCGTTACCTCCCTGTGCAGTGTAAATATTCTGGAACATCTTCTCTCCTGAGAACATTCTTCCTACAGCTTTCCCAATTCCTCCATTGGTCGTTGTCTCCATCTTCATATTCGGAGACATCCAGGACATACCACCGCCTTCTGTAATCATCCGCTCTCCTGCTTCAAGCTGACAGATCACAACTGGAAGAGTATCTCCCTGAATCTGATATCTCATATTTGTCATCCTCCTTTATATGGGATTTTATATAAGTGCCATTCGGTCTAACTGACACATATATTTGTCAATGCGTATCTGGTCTGCCGATGAAATCTGCTTACCAGAAAAATAATATGTAACCCGGTCAGTTTTTGAAGATTTCACTGCATCATTAGCCCCATTCTTCACACGAATAGTATCACACTCTTTTTCCATTCTACGGATCAATTCCCGAAGTGCTCCTTCATTTCCATCTACGAATTCTATCTTATTCGGGAAAATCTCCTGATAGCTCTCTTTGAAATAATTAAAATGCGTACAGCCAAGGACAAATGCTTTATATTCCTCTAATGGGTAATTCTTAAGCGCCTCCTTAAGATACGGCACAACCTGATTCTGATCGAATATTTCCTGCTCTGCAAATCTAACCAGTTTTGGAAGTGCAACCAGATCTACCATGTCACGCTTATCCACCCGGTCCACCAAGTGATGAAGCTTGTCTCCTTTAATTGTGATCGGTGTTGCTGCCACCAGGATTCTTCCCGGTCTGTCGGCATATTCTTCTACTGCTTTTTTCACTGCCGGTTCCATGCCTACAATCGGCAGTGGAAACTGACTTCTGTATTCTTTTGTGGCCACACTCGTAGCCGTATTGCAGGCGATCACAATCGCATCTACCTGCTTCTTTATCATAAATGCTATAATTTCGTCAATATATCCCCGGACTTGCTCTCTTGTTTTTTCCCCATATGGGACATGCTCCTCGTCCGCATAATAGAGAAAATCTGCTTCTGGTATCATGCGAAGTGCGCGGTGCAGAACAGACAACCCACCCATGCCCGAGTCAAAAATACCTATTTTCATGATGTCACTCCTAGAACAATGAATGTGCCTTGGCACATTCAAGTTGTTCTTTCATTATAGCACAGAAAATTCCTTTGCAACTGGCTTTCTTTGATTTTTTAATGTTTTTGAAAAGATAAACGAACCGAATATTACAACATAACAAATGACTGCCAATGGCGTTGAAAATGTAAAGCTATTCTCTGTTAATTTCCATAATCCTAATAAATTATTATTTAAGAAATGAATCACCACTGCAATCCATATAGTTGATGTCCGCTTATAAATCCAACACATAAAAATTGTATGGCTAATAAGCATAACAGACCGTCCAATAAAAAAAGTAATTGGAAGTTTAGTTATCATATAGTCTATCGGCAAATGAAAAAGCACTTCTATCGTTCCCAGGAAAAATATTGCTTTATAAACCCCATATTCCTTCTCCAGCAATGGAAACATAAAATATCCCCAACCATATTCCTCGCCCAAGAATACAATAAATGTAAAGATAAACAGTGGAACAAAACCAACTAGCTGTTTCACATCTGCCAATGGAACCTTTAATTGCGCTACATCTCCTGTTTTTAGATAATCACATAAGAATTCCACTCGAACCATAAGAATAAAAATAGCGATATAAAGCAACGCATATTTCAATACTTCCTTAAACGAAACATTATAAGACAGACCTATATTTGCCAAAGTATTTTCTCCAATGGATTGTAAAAAGTAAATACTACATAATGATTCAGCTATCATCAATATTTGAGATATAACGGCACTACTTGGAATAACAACAGATATTACAGTATATATCGTCATTCCTGCAAAACAAATTTTATAAAACTTAAAAAATTTATTGGATTCATTCTGACTTGATGCCCGTTGTTTTGCAAACAAAGTACTCATGGTTGGTAAAAGCATCAAAATATAACCTTCTGAGAACTTTTTTAAATGAAACACCTGATTATATAAAATCCCCCAAAAAATAAAAAGAATTTCAAAACTAAACATGAATAATAAGAAATACTGTATCATGGACTTTTCTTTTTTATCAGTCATAATATCCCCCCTTCCAGCTCTATAAACTCAGTATACCATGGAAAATATTTAAACTACAATTTTATAAAAAGAAAAGCCACAAAACTAACCATATATCAGCTTTGCGACCAATCATAGTCGGAGTGACAAGATTTGAACTTGCGACCTCTACGTCCCGAACGTAGCGCTCTACCAAGCTGAGCCACACTCCGATACATTCTTTAATTAAGTAACCGGATACTCATTCAAGTATCCGGCGCCCCTGCCAAGGAACTACGGATAGAGGACTCGAACCTCTACTAACAGAGTCAGAGTCTGCTGTGCTG
>ENA-OUQP01000221-OUQP01000221.1-human-gut-metagenome-genome-assembly--contig:-NODE-221-length-60971-cov-19.171728_pt1 | contig 60971 bp, 50 predicted proteins | sample MGYA00237951_ERZ548836 | MGnify/ENA primary metagenome ERZ548836 (study PRJEB26490, sample SAMN05194702) | human gut metagenome | biome: terrestrial biome; feature: human-associated habitat; material...
TTGCACATATTTGACACCCTGTGATACTAAACTTACCACTTTTTCAGTGGCGCCCTTCAGGTGGTGAATAATAGCAAATTTGTCTCAATGGGAGTCCAATGTTCGACTTGAATTTTTAACATTTTTTAGTTCAGGAAGTTTTCGATTATGACTCCTTCTGCTTCTTCTTCTGTCATTCCCAGTGTACGGAGTTTTACAAGTTGCTCGTCATTGATCCTTCCGATAGCCGCCTCATGGATAATTGCTGCATCTACATGTTTTGCGTTAATCTCCGGAATAGAGCTGACTTCTGCGTGATCCATGATAATAGAGTCGCATTGTACATGAGCATGGCAGAGATTTTTACCGACTGCTCTTGGGTGAAATATCTGCCTGGAGCTGCCTTTTGCAACGGATCTGGATACAATCTGTGCAGAGCTTCCTTCACCATTCATTTCTACCATCATATTGGAAGTTGCTTCCTGGTTTCCATGTGTCATCAGCTTCTCTATAACGTACAGTTTTGAGTTTGCTTCCAGATATACATTATTCTCACGTACAGTGGAATCTACACCTTTTATCTGTGCGGTATCAAGTGTAAATACGGAATTCTCGCCAAGATAAACTTCTGTGACCGGGTTGAGGACTCTTGTTCCTGTTCCTTCGCCTTCTCCGTAATGTTTCTCCACGTAACGCACATTGCAGTTCTTTTCTACGTGAAACGTGTGGATTCCGTCATGGCGGCTTTCATTGCAACCGCTGTTGTGAATTCCACAGCCTGCAACAATCGTTACATTTGCCCCTTCTTCTATATAAAAATCATTATAAACCACATCAGTCATTCCCGTGGCATCTACAACGACCGGAATATGTACTTCTTCTCCGGCTGTCTTACCATCAATATAAATATCGATGCCCGGTTTGTCCTGCTTTTTCTTAATTTTGATATGCTCACTGTCACCGTGGCAGAGGGCAATTCCATTGTGTCTTAAGTTAAATGCACCTGACTGTTTAAATCCACTTGCATCGATCTGTTCCAGTACTTTTTTTGTAATCTCATCTAATGTCATCATATTGCTTTCCCTCCTCATTTATCTGCATGTCAGACAGCTATAAGAATCTGCTGTCTTTCCTAATAATTGTGGAAGGATCTCGTCAGTCGCTCCAATGGACGCGATCTTACCGTCTTCGATGACCATGATCCGGTCTGCCATCTGAATGATTCTCTCCTGATGTGAAATGAGAACCAGGCTTTCCTTCTTTTCTTTGTGGATTTTCTCGAACTGTTCGATCAGCATGGAAAAACTCCAAAGGTCTATTCCTGCCTCCGGCTCATCAAAAATACATAATTTGTGCGATTTTGCAAGTACGGTTGCAATCTCCAAACGTTTCATTTCTCCGCCTGATAGTGTGCCGTCCACTTCTCTTTCAATGTACTCATTTGCGCAAAGACCGACCGTACTTAAAAGCTTACAACACTCTTCTCTTTTTAATTCTTTACCTGCTGAGAGTGACAACAGCTTCATAACAGTCATTCCTTTAAATCTCGGCGGCTGCTGAAATGCATAACCGATTCCTGCATCTGCTCTGTGATTGATATCATAATTGCTGATATCCTCTCCATCTAAAATAATCTGTCCGGCGCTTGCTTTTTCAATTCCCATTAAAACTTTCGCAAGTGTGGACTTTCCTCCACCATTTGGTCCGGTAATGACAAGCATCTCGCCATCTGCAACATCGAAACTGATGTTTTCAACAATGCTTCTCTCTACTCCATTCTCCTGAACCTGGAATGTAAGATTCTTTACCTCCAGCATAACATAATCTCCCTTCTGACCCATATCAGATTTCAAAATGTCCCGGCAAAAGCCCAGACACCTTTCTATTATAAATCATGAAAAAAATGTTGTCACCTTTTATTCCAAGTGATTTAGTATATTTTACATTTTTTCACTTCCTGATACTTCATACCTCCAGCCGCGTCACCTCTATTTTATTTCCTGCCTCTAATCGCGGCACCTCTATTTATCAAATTCAGAAAGTGGAAAAAATTTCCATAAGAATTTTCCCCTTTCTTTTTCCTCTCCATGTTGAACTCATATTTGACGAATGTTATAATAGTGATTGGCGTAAAATGAATTGATAATTTTGATAACAGGAGGACTTCTTTATGCCAAATTACCCGGACTCAATCCAGGATCTAGAACCGCTTAGCGGTCTATATATAAGAAAAAGATTTTTAAATGAAGTGCGTACTTTTCTGAACCAGAAGCATCCGCAAGGCTGGTGTATTGTAGCCATCGATATTGAGAATTTTAAATTATTCAATGACTGGTACGGGCAGGACAGCGGTGATTATCTGCTTTTGGAAATTGCTGCCTATCTTCGAAGCCTTCACCAGGAAGATAACTACATCACCGGACACTTTAGTGCCGATGACTTTTTTATCTGCATGCCAGATGACGGTCACAAACTCCGCCACATTTATGCAACAATTTATCATTACATTGATAAACTGGAACAAGATGATAGTTTCCTTCCATCCATCGGCGTCTATCGGATTGAAGACGAATCTCTGAATGTCAGCACGATGTGCAACAATGCGCAGATTGCGGCTTCCAGTGTCGTTGGAAAGATTGGAAACAGAATCTGCTATTTCGAATCTGGCATGACTAAAAAAATAGAATTAAAGCAGCGCATTCTCCGGGATGCACGACATGGACTGGAAAATCACGAATTTATCTTCTATCTCCAGCCCAAATGTAACATGGCGACCGGTGAACTGGTCAGCATGGAGGCGCTTGCCAGATGGCAGAAATCTGACGGAACTTTTGTCTCACCCGGAGAATTTATCCCACTGTTCGAAAGCAGTGGATTTATTACCCGCTTTGACATGTACATCTGGAAATCTGTCTGCAAAACTTTAGCCGCCTGGCAGGATAAAGGCTGCAAACTTGTTCCGATTTCCATCAATGTCTCTATGATAGACATTACGAATATTGACGTGCCTCAATATTTGTCAATGCTTACAGAGCAGTACCACATTTCCCCGGAATATCTGCCTGTGGAAATTACAGAATCTGTCTTTGCGGAGAGCAACACCATTGTAAAAAATACTATTACCCGTTTCCACAAAAAGGGTTTTTACGTACTCATGGACGATTTTGGCAGTGGATATTCTTCTTTAAATGTGTTAAAAGACGCGAATGTAGATTATCTGAAACTAGATATGAAGTTCATGCAGATTGATGCAAAGAATAAAGGAAAAGGAATTCAGATTCTGAAATCTATCGTAGATATGGCTTACCGGCTTGGTCTTGTAATCATCGCAGAAGGTGTTGAGACAAAGGAACAGTCCGAGATTCTGAAATCCATGAACTGCAACTATGGTCAGGGATTTTATTTTCACAGACCTATGTCGGTAGAAGCTGCTGAGGAACTCATTCAGACGATTCCAATCGAGAACTTCCGGGCCGCCCATGAACAGGTCAGCCGGATTCGTAATGTCTGCGAAGCGCTCCCTGATTCCCCGGAAATGTGGAAGTTAGGTGACAATATTTTCCGGATTCTTCTGGATCATATGCTTCTGCTCTCCAGATTTAATCTGATTACCGGAGGTATGGAAACGATCAAAAGAGATTCGTCTCTTGCAGGTTTTGGAATTGAATATGAAACCGATTATCAGACCTACATGTCCCGCCTACTGGACGAACAGTTAGTCCATCCGGACGATGCAGATGAATTTCGCTCTATCATGACTCTTGACCAGCTTCGTTTGCGTATGTTCCATGAAAAAGGATCTGTCATCTATCGCTTCCGCAGAAAATTCAAAGCCGGATATTTCTGGACATCACTGGAACTTTTCCCGGATACGGAATGTTCCAAAGAAAATCCTTGGGTCGTTATGGTTATTCATGAATCTCCGTCAGTGAATCCAGATCTTTAAGCTCTGACGCTGGCATTTCAAACATCTGGACATCGTCCAGATGTTTTTTTAACACACATTTCCCCCCCACATCACCTTCAAGTTTTTTTAGTTCCTCGTAATATTTGTATGCAAAAATCACAGGATTCCCCATTCTTCCATCATTTTCACTAACCAAGATACCTTTCTTTGAAACTTCCCATATTTCCACCATGTTTTCAAGTGATTCTCTTGTCAGATATGGCTGGTCTGCCACTGCAAACATACAGCCTTCCCTCTTTCGGTTGCCTGTTTTTCCACATTTTTCTTCCAATTCTATAAGCTTCTCCACTCCAAGGCGGATTGATCCGGATATTCCAGTTTCCGGATGTGGATTATTCACGGTTTTCATGTACGGAAAATGTGCTTCTATGTCATAGATGATCTCTTCATATTGCGTCACAATCACTATGGTATCTAAAATCCCTTTCTGCCACAATGCAGCTACAACCTCCAGTCCATAGCGGTACATACATTTTCCATTCAACCTATATAACAACTTGTTCGAGCCAAATCGGATACTGTTGCCTGCTGCCAGAAAAATCAAATTCATTCGTTTTTCTCCATTCTTCTACTGTATAGCTTCCAGTGCCCGATTTGAGCCAATCAAAATCAGAACATTTCCTTCTTTCAGCTGTTCTCTTGGATCTGGATTGACTTCTACTTTGTCCCCCATCTTGATTCCCACAACAATAACGTCATAAGTTTTTCTTACATCTAACTCTAAAAGCGTCCTGCCAACCCATTTTTTTGGCACTTCTGTTTCGACCAGACTATAATCCGGCGAGAGTGCGATCCAGTCCGTAAAGTTTGCAGACATCAGATTCCTTGCCACACGCGTTCCCATCTCTTTTTCCGGAAAAATAATATAATCTGCTCCGATTTTCTTAAGCACTGTTGCATGAAGTTCATTTTTTGCCTTTGCCATAACATATGGAACACCAATTTCCTTGCATACGAGTGTTGCCATGATACTTGCTTCCATATTGTCTGATGCCGCTACCACAACTCCGTCCAGATTCCTCGTTCCAAGCGAACGGATAAAGTCTGCATCTTCAATGTCTGCTTTCATAGCATAAGACACCTGATTCGCAATTGCCTCCACACGCTCCATATTTGCATCGATTGCAACCACTTCACAACCTAATTTTTGAAGCTCAACGGCAACACTTTCTCCAAAACTGCCTAACCCAAATACTGCATATTGTTTCTTCACTGTATCTCCTCCATATTACATCTTTATTTTATCTTCCATATTTTTTATCCCACCAGTATATTATTCGTCGGAAGTGTACGCACCCTGTCTTTTTGATTCTTTTTTCCTGCAAACAAAAGTGCAATTGTCACAGGTCCGACTCTTCCAATATACATCAATGCAATAATTACCGCCTGACTCTCCCGGCACAGATGCGAAGTCAGATCTGCTGTCAGGCCGACGGTTCCAAGCGCAGATGCCGTCTCATACATAATGTTCAGAAAGGATAACTTGTCTGCTTCAAATACTGCAATCAATGTTGTTCCAGTCAAGTAACAGATCAGCGCAAGCACGACTGTCACAAATCCCATTCTGACATTTTGCGCGGACATTCTTCTTCCAAAACATTCCGTATCCTGTCCACCTCGAACAAATGCAATGCATGTGAGCGTGAGCATTGCTATAGTAGTAGTCTTCACACCTCCTGCTGTTCCTCCAGGTGATCCTCCGATAAACATCAAAAGGATATTCAGAAATCTTGTCTCTTCATGCATGCCTGCCTGTGAAAATGTAGAATATCCCGCTGTTCTGGTCGTCACTGACTGAAAGGCAGATGCCATCCATTTATCACCGAAGCGCAAGTGCCCAATTGTATCCGGATTATGATATTCCAATAAAAATGTCAATAACGTTCCCGCTGCCAACAATATCAAGGTTGTCACGATTGCAAGCTTTGAATGCAGCCGGAGTCTTGTAAACCACCATTTTCCAGGAATTTCTTTCTTTCGGATTTTTTTAATATTACCCAGCACATCATACCAGACACTAAATCCGATACCACTTAAGATAATCAGAAGCATTGTCGTAATATTAATGAGTGGATTACAGATATATTTTGCCAGACTGTCTGAACCTAGTATATCAATTCCCGCATTGCAGAACGCAGATACCGAATGAAAGATGCTATACCCGATTCCACTCAGCAATCCATATTCCGGCACGAACTGTACTGCATAGAATAAAGCTCCCACACCCTCAACCGTAAATGTTCCGATCAGAATTCTTCTGACCATTCCTACAATACCACCAATAGAATCTGCATTATACGTCTCCTGGATAACCATACGCTCCCTGACAGTAATCTGTCTGCGTAAGAGAAAAAAGAATGCCGTTACACAGGCAATGATTCCAAGTCCGCCAATCTGTATCAAAATCAATAGAATCACTTTTCCAAATAATGTAAATTGAGTTTGTGGAATGATCGTGACCAGCCCTGTCACACACACTGCAGATGCCGATGTAAATAACGCATCAAAGAATTCAATCGGCTTCTGGTTGCTGACCGGAAGCCATAAAAGAACTGCTCCGGTCACAATTACAAGCAAAAATCCGGTTACCAGAATCTTCATCGTATTCCAGCGGATATTTTTCTTTCTATTATATCTTTTCATATGTTTTCTTCCTTTAATTTTTTCAATAACCACATTATGCTCTTTTTCTTTTCTTTTGTCTACATTTTATATGTCCATATAAGTCTATAAGTTTATTTCTTGCGAAACTTCTTTCCAGGTATTATACTGAATTTAGTTTCAGTTTTATATATCAGCTGGGATAGCCTCCGGCATGATTGCAGAGGCATTCTTGAATTGTTTTCTACGAGGAGATTTGATTATGATTACAACTACCGATTTTGGAACTTTATGTGACGGCAGAACAGTCAGATTATATACATTAAAAAATGACGCCATCGAACTTTCTGTCACAGATTACGGCAGCACTCTCGTACGCCTGCTCGTCCCGGATAAGAATGGCAAGCTAACGGATATTGTCCTTGGCTATGATGATCTTGCAGGCTACGTGGCCGATGACACCTGCTTTGGAAATAATGTCGGCAGAAGCGCCAATCGTATCGGAGGTGCTTCATTTACACTGAATGGTACAGAATATAAACTGGCTGCCAACGATGGTGAAAATAATCTTCACAGCGGTCCGGACTCTTACTCGAAACGAATCTGGGACGTAGCAGCTAAAACAGACACCTCCATTACATTTTCTCTGGAAAGTCCTCATATGGATCAGGGATTCCCAGGAGCACTGACCATGTCTGTCACCTACGAGATTTCCGGTCAGAACGAAGAGCCTGCTTTCTCGATTACATACGAAGCAGCCCCGGATCAGGATACATTGATTAGCATGACGCACCACAGTTACTACAATCTGAACGGAGAAGGTTCCGGTGATATTCTGAATCATAAGGTTACGCTGGCAGCAGACTTCTATACTCCAACTGATGCTGCTTCTGTTCCAACCGGAGAAATTACTTCTGTCACCGGAACGGTTATGGATTTTCGTGACGGACGTTATCTTGGCACTGATATTGAAGATTCTACGTTACAGACTGCCCGCGGCTACGATCACAACTGGGTAATTGGAACCGGATATAGCGTTCCTCACAAAGTGTTGACCGCAACAGGTGACCAGAGCGGCATCTCCATGGACCTATCAACAGATTATCCGGGAATCCAGCTTTACACTGCCAACTATCTGGAGCATGTTGCCGGAAAGCAAGGGCATGTATACGAAGCAAGAGATGCTGTGTGCTTCGAGCCACAATATTTTCCAGATGCTATTCATCATCCGAATTTTCCAAGCCCCGTGGTAAAAGCCGGTGAAACTTATAAAAAGCAAATTATTTATCATTTTTATACAGACTAACTGCAGTAAAATGATAAAAATCCCAAGATGGACAGATCTTCTACAAGCTCTCCATCTTGGGATTTTTTATGAAATTCTAACAACTTATTCAAGAATGCCTTGGCATTCTTGCTGCGAGGTGCGCGTCATGCAATTGCATGACATACCTCTACTGCGCACCTCTAATATCCTGTCTCCGTTGTATACTGCTCTGCCATCGTATCCCATCTCGTAAATTTCTCATCGTCTCTGTGATCCGGCAGCATATAATGCTCTTGCAGATACGTGGTCATGTAATCTGTAATTTTATGTGCTCCTGACAGATTCAAATGATCGCCCTTATCCAGAGTGTCACTTTTCCAGTCGATTCCCAGTTCCTTAAGCTTCTGATTAAAATCAAGATAAGGAATTCCATACTTCCCGGCGTATTTTAGCACTGCATTGTATCTCTTGTAATTGTGATTCACCGGAGAAGCCGATGTGTAAAGCAAGAGCTGAATTTTGTTTTTCTCACACAGTTTCCGGATTTTATCCAAATACCAGAGATTTATCTGGGGTATTTCTTTTTCCTTTTTCGTCTTCTTCATGTAACTGCCTTTGCTGTACGGCGCCACTCCCGGCCGGATCGCAAAACCTTTGTAAGACTGCCATCCTTCCGGTATCTGATCATTCACGATATTTTTCCACAAATTATGATATTGTAACACTGGAAAATAATACATAGCCGTATCACTGATGGAGCTGCGCAGACTATCCGGCGTATTCGTATAGCGAAACAGCATATTTGTTTCCAAGAGTACGACCTGTGGTGACTGATACTCTAAGGCATGCTTTAACATATAATACGATTCTGAAATGCGCTGACCAGATTGTCCACATATATAACTTGTAATTCCGGTACTTTTCCACAATTCCATCGGAGATATCGACGTCATGCTCTCACTATCCCCAATTACAAGCATATCTATAGAATCTTTTTGTTCTTTCTGAATACCGACATAGTTGTTATATCTTCCCGGCAGCCCTGCAAGTCTGCCGATATAGATACGTTCTATCCAGTCAGATAACATTACTGTACTGCATATCACTATAAATATAAATATTCCTATCTTTTTCTTCATGTCTATATCCTCTAAAATCCTGCATAAATCAAATCGATCATCTGATACCCTTCTCCATATGCCCCAAAGATCAGAATTGCCATAACAAGACCATAACAAATGACCCATTTTCCAGGAACAAATGCTTTTTCAACCGTGCAGATCCACTGTTTTTGACACATTTTTGTTTCTTTCGGCCAATACTCCTTTATCAGATCTGCGAAAAATACTATCATACAGCCAATTATTATAATTCTGAAATCATTCTGATCCAAACCTAATGTAAGCAAAGTGCCATCCTTAAACGTCTCTGTCGTGAATCCCTGAAAGATACTTTTAAACATATGAAATCCCTGACGGAAGCCATCTCCTCGGAAAAACATTTCACCCGTGAAGATGATGATCAGCATCTTCACGGTCTGAAATGCTTTATAGAATATACACTCCGGATTAATATGAAGTACCGCAAGAATTCTGTCTCTTATCGGTTCCAATGCAAGTCCCATAAAAATCAAACCAAAGTAATATAATCCGTAAAAAATATAATTCCATTTCGGGCCATGCCAAAGACCATTACTGATCCATACCGGGAAAAGTGCCATTGCTGCAATTCCCATTCTCGCCATATATTTTCCAAAATCCCCTTTGAAATGTTTTCTCGTAAATTTATTCCACTTTCTGGCCGTCTTGGAAATGGATACCGGATAAAAAATATAGTTCTTGAACCAGACACCAAGCGTAATGTGCCATCGTTTCCAGAAATCTGTACATGTCTTTGCAAAAAACGGCTGGCTGAAATTCTCCGGCAGGCGAATTCCAAAAAGTCCGGCACTTCCGATGACCATATCCATACAGCCCGAAAATTCCATATACAACTGTATCGTATAAGAAATCGCCGCTACCACGATCACGGCACCACTGTAGCTCTCGTATCCGACATACACCTTGTCGACCAGCACTGCAAGCCTGTCCGCAATAATCATCTTTTTAAACAATCCCCAGATGATCCGATAACAGCCCTTAAAAACATTCTCTGCTTTTACAGATTCATTTTTAAACAACGTATCTTCCACATCTTCCCATCTGCAGATCGGACCTTCTACGATTACCGGGAAGAATCCAAGAAACAATGCGGTCTTCACCAGACTGTACTCTGCCTTTACCTTTCCCCAGTACACATCTGCCATATATCCGATTGCAGATAGTGTATAAAAAGAAATTCCAATTGGCAAAAAGATCAGTTGATCTTGATAGCTCCAGTCTATATGAAGCACCATTGCCATCTTCGAAACATTTCCAAAGAAAAAATTTCGATACTTCAGACACAAAATCGTTCCCAAAAGCAAAAGAATTCCTAACTGAAATACTCTCTTTTTTCTCTTGTCGCGCTTGTCCATCGTATCCATCCAGATACAGATATGGTGTGTCAGAAATGTTGTCCCGATCAGATAAATAATTAATTTTTCACTAAAGCTCCAGAAAAACAAATAACTAAATATGAGCAATGTATAACTTCTCCATTTTGCCGGAGTGATTTGATAGAAAAGAAGTGCTGCCGGCAAAAAAAGGAGTAAGTACGGTGTTGTGTGATAAGCCATAATAACCCTCTCTTTCACACTCCACTATACACTCCTTTTCTTAAGATTTTATGTAGTTTTACAAAATAATTTTAAATATTCAAAACTTTGTTAAAAAGTCATCTCCAACTATATGCAGGTCTGTTTTTATTTATTCTTTTCTTTCTCAGCTTCCGTAAAATTTCTGTGCAGAAGTTCATGTGTTTTACCTTTCAAAAGTCCTTCATACAAAGACTGTACCATCGGATTTTCATCTGATTTCTTAATCTGGGTGTTGACATCTGCCTTATACAGTCCCTGCATACGTGCTTCTCTCGTATGTGCACCTGCATCCAGCGGCTGTCCGCCACCCATGACACATCCGCGTCTGCATGCCATAACTTCTACGAAATCATAATGAACCTCTCCGCTCTTAATTTTCTTCAGTAACTGGTCTGCATTTGCAAGGCCGCTTACGATTGCAGCTTTGATTTCTTTGCCATTATAATCATAGACAATCTCTTTGATTCCATCATCACCACGCACTCCGCTGGACTTCAATTCTTCCATATCTGCACGCTTGTGTCCCTGTGTAATCTTACGAAGAACAGCTTCTGTGACTCCTCCTGTCACTCCAAAGATCACTCCGGCTCCGGAACCAATTCCAAATGGTACATCTGCAGATTCGATTTCAACCTGGTCAAACATAATTCCTGCCCGCTTAATCATAGAAATCAATTCGGTTGTTGTCAGAACATAATCTATGTCCTGTCTGCCATTCGTTTTTGATTCTGGACGAAGAATTTCTTCTTTCTTTGCCGTACATGGCATAATTGATACAGATACTAATTTTTTACCGGCATTATTTTCCGGATTCTTATAGTATTCTCTTACGACTGCTCCAAACATCTGCTGTGGTGAACGGCAGGTAGACAGATGTGGAACAAGTTCCGGATAACGGTTCTCGCAGAATTTCACCCACGCCGGACAGCATGAGGTAAATAACGGAAGGTTTTCTCCTGCGTTGAATCTCTCCATAAATTCTTTCGACTCTTCCATAACTGTCAGATCAGCTCCATATGCTGTGTCATAGACCTCATCAAAGCCAAGTCTGTGAAGAACTCCGACCAGTTTTCCCATCACATTCTCACCCTTTGGAATTCCGAATTCCTCACCTGCTGCCACACGTACAGCCGGTGCGATCTGGGCAATTACAATGGTATCTTTATCAGCAAGCGCATCCCAGACAACATCAATATTCGTCTTAATACTGATTGCTCCGGTCGGACAGACAACACGGCACTGTCCACAGTTTACACAGTCTGTCTGGGCAATTGGCTTATTAAATGCAGGAGATACAATTGCTTCTGTTCCACGATAGGCAAAATCAATGGCATTTACTCCCTGTACATTGTCGCACATACGCACACAGTCACCACAGAGAATACATTTATTTGGATCACGTACAATTGCCGGTGAGCTATCATCAATCGGATGTGGCTCTTTTGTATTCTCAAACCGGACATCGTGCACTCCCAGTCTGTGTGCAAGATCCTGGAGATGACATTCCCCGCTCTTGATACAGGTTGTACAATCTCTGCAGTGCGATGCTAAAAGCAATTCTATGATCTGCTTTCTGTATTTGATCAGTCTTGGTGTATTCGTATAAATGACCATTCCGTCCTTCGGTTTTTCTGAACAGGAAGCAAACGTCTTTCCCCATTCATTTTCTACAGTACAAAGACGGCATGCACCGTAAATGGATAATTCAGAATGGTAGCATAATGTTGGTATATCTATTCCGGCTTTGCGGATAACGGCCAGAACGTTTGGTTCATCCGTAAATTCCACACGCCGGCCATCGATCATCATTGATCCCATATTCTTTCCTCCTCGGTTATTCTGTATAGACTGCACCAAAGGAACAATTCTCTAAACATGCTCCACATTTGATACATTTTGCGCTGTCGATCACATACGGTGATTTAATCTTACCTGTAATGGCACCAACCGGACAATTTCTTGCACACTTGGAGCATCCCTTACATTTTTCCGGATCGATCTTGTAATTCCGGAGATTTGCACAGATACCGGCACGGCATTTCTTATCACGGATATGCTCTTCATATTCTTCCCGGAATGCCTGGATCGTGCTGATTACCGGTTTTGGCGCACTCTTTCCAAGACCGCAGAGAGCTGTGTTTTCAATCATATCAGCTAACTCTTCCAGCTCTTCGATGTCACCTTCTCTTCCTTCTCCGGCAACGATACGCTCCAGAATCTCCAACATACGCTTCGTTCCCTCACGGCATGGTACACATTTTCCACAACTTTCACGCTGCGTAAAGTTCATAAAGAACCTTGCAACTTCAACCATACAGGTATTCTCATCCATAACAACCAGTCCGCCAGAACCGATCATGGCACCAATCTTCGTCAGTGAATCAAAGTCCATCTTACTGTCCAGCTGTGATTCTGTCAGACATCCTCCTGATGGTCCTCCGATCTGAACAGCTTTAAATTTCTTGCCATCACGGATTCCGCCGCCAATATCAAAGATGATCTCTCTTAACGTAATACCCATCGGCACCTCGATCAGACCAGTATTATTTACATTTCCCGTCAGGGCAAATGCTTTCGTTCCCGGACTTTCCGGTGTTCCGATTCCTGTATACCAGTCAGCTCCATGCTTCACGATCATCGGTACATTCGCATAAGTCTCAACATTATTCAGAACCGTCGGTTTTCCAAACAATCCCTTTTCAACGGTTCTAGGCGGTTTTACACGCGGCATTCCACGCTTACCTTCAATGGATGCTGTCAGGGCTGAACCCTCACCACATACGAAAGCTCCTGCTCCACGGTTGATATGTAAATGGAAGCTAAATCCTGTTCCCAAAATATTGTCTCCCAGAATTCCAAGCTCTTCTGCCTGTCTGATTGCAATGCGAAGTCTGCTGACTGCCAGCGGATATTCCGCACGGACATAAATATATCCTTCCTGTGCCTGTACCGCATAGGCTGCAATCATCATACCTTCGATCATGCGGTGCGGATCTCCTTCCATGATGCTTCTGTCCATGAATGCTCCCGGATCTCCTTCATCACCATTGCAGACGACATAACGGATTTTTTCTTTCTGTCCAGCAACCTGGGACCATTTTCTTCCAGTCTGGAAACCAGCTCCTCCACGTCCACGCAGATTTGACTGGGTAATCGTCTTGATTACGGCCTCCGGCGTCATCTCAAATACAGCTTTTTCAAATGCTTCATATGCACCTACTGCCAGTGCATCCTCAATATGTTCTGCATCAATGTGGCCGCAGTTTTTCAGAACAAGTCTTGTCTGTTTTGCATAGAATGGAATTTCTTCCTGAGTCTGATAGACCTCATTATCCTGCTTGTACATCAGACGTGTGACTGGCTCTCCATGGAGGACTGACTTTTCAAAGATTTCTTCACAGTCTTCCAGCTTTACTTTTAAGTAGAGATAATTATAAGGTTCAATTCTGACAAGCGGACCCATCTCGCAAAAGCCATGACATCCACTTTTCTTAACGCCGACATGTTCTCCATGTGCAATCTCCGCTCCGATTCTGACCTCAACATGATCCATACCCGCTGTCAGTTCACTGAATCTGTCAAAGATTTTGTCAGAACCACCTGCAAGACATCCGGTCCCTCCACAGACCAGTATCTTACATGTTTCTTTATTTCTCTTCTCCTGGCATTGTTCACGCAGGAGTGTAAGTTGTGTTCTGTTTTCCAGTTTCATCTGTTATTCCTCCCGCAGTTTTTTGATTAATTCACTCATTTTTTCCGGTGTCATCTTACCATACACCTCGTCATTGATCATGACTGCTGGTGCAAGTCCGCATGCGCCAAGACAGGAAACGGTCTCTACTGTAAATAACTGATCATCTGTTGTGTGTTTATCTTTATTAAGCCCCAGCTCTTTATATAATCCTTCCAGTATCGGAATTGATTTACGCACATGACAGGCCGTACCATCACAGACTTTAATAACATATTTCCCCTTTGCTTCAAACGAGAAGTTCTCATAAAAACTTGCAACGCTGAAAGCCTTTGCTTCTGAAATGCCAATTTTTCCGGCCACATAACTTAATAATTCCGGTGGAAGATAGCGGTATTCCTCCTGAATATCCTGGATAATCGGAATCAGCGACCGCTCTTCACGCGTGTGACAGGCAATAATCTCATCTGTCTTCTCGTAATAAGATGCGTCTAACATAAAAAACCTCCTCATGAATCAAATTTATTCTATTTCTATTTTATCTCAATTTTTATTGCCATAAAAATATCAATAAAGCATGAGTGATATATACTTTTGCATATATTTATTAGTTTCAAGTAACTTTAAAGGTCAAAAAAAGAAGCCTCGCTATTTTGAGACTTCTATTGCTTCTTTCTTCAGCTGCCGGATAAACTCCCGTTCATCTTCACTCAGAAACTTTCTGCCCGGATATACCATAACATCTTTCATCCGCCGCTGCTGCCATTCTATCTTACGCTGTGCCAGTCCATTTCTTCGGAGAAGTTCTTCCGGAATCGGTGACACCCACATATAAGTTCCCGGTATATCTTTCAGAAGCATAAACTGATTGCCACGCTCATATACATGAATCCGTCTGTGTGCATTCTGATTCTCCGGCGTTTCCTTAATGTCCAGATACTCCCCGTTCGGCAGTCTGGAATCTCCGTGTATCAGCTCGATATAAGGTTCCAGATCTTCATATCCATTCAATTTTTTCGTTGCCAGCGGATCATTCTCATTGACAACAAGACGGTACTGGAAATCCATGATTTTTTCATATTCCAGACCTCTTAAATGAATAATGGAATAGTAATATTCTTCATATTTGTCTTCCATCCGGATCAGCGCAAGATTGTAATGCTTTTTCGTAAGATTGTCCAGCGCCTGGACAGAATTGCACTCCCGGATGTGCAGTCTCAGCTCTTCTGCATCTCTCACCTGCTCTACATACTTTCCAAATGCATAAGATGCATAGCTGGCTCTTGGTATAGAAATTTTCATGTCTACATCAGTCCCTTTTTTATTTCCCGGGAATTTACGGTTCAACCCTTCAATTTCCTGAATGACCCGCCGCGCCTGCGCAATAAACTGCTGTCCTTCCCTGGTAGGAACCATTCCCCTCGCTGTCCGCACGAAGAGCTGGATCTGATATTCCTCTTCCAGATTCCGGATTGCCTTACTGATGTTCGGCTGTGCAACATACAAACGCTTGGATGCCGCACTCACCGAACCACACTGTGCAATTTCAATAATATATCTTAACTCTGTTATATTCATTTTTATCACTCATTCTCAAACATTAATAAAAAGCTAAGCCCCAGGAGAATACAGGAGATCCAGATCATATGGATTCCAAAATGTTCTGTCAAGTTGCCGCCAAGTCCTGCTCCGATCGCAAATAAAAAGATAATTCCAAAATAATAAGCGGCCTGCTTTAACTGCTCTGTTTTTTTATCCTGAAGATAATGAGAAAACGCTGCCGTTCCACTTCTTAAGTTACCGATGCACATAGTACTTGCATAGGAATAACCACCCATCTTCCGGAATGTCTGCACCTGCATCGCACAGGCAAAGGACACGAGAATCGTCGCTGTCATATTCAGACTGTGCGGAATAAATCCTACGACAAATAATATGACGATCTCTGCAAGCAGAATTCCCTGCCTCCAGTGAAGCCGTCTGGCATATTTATACCGCATCTGGATCTGATCTGCCACAAAAACTCCAAGAACAAATGCTATAAGAGGCAGCAAATATCGTACTCCGGCCTTCCAGTCTCCGGTCATAAAATGTTGACTCATAAGTACAACATTTCCTGTCTGCGCGTTTGAAAAAACTTCATTTCTCGTATTATATGTATAAGCGTCCTGAAAACCTCCTGACAATGCCAGAAATGCGCTGTTTATAAATGCTTCTGACATCTGCTTTCCCGAAAAATTCTTACCGACCATGTATAACACCTCTGCTCATCCTTTGTATTTTCAGTTTCCTATTATATAGATGCACATGTCAAAAGTCAATTTCACCGTTTTGCCAGTATATAAATTTTATATCAAGAATGCCTCGGCATTCTTCCAGCTGATATATTTTCGCAGAGCCTGAATATAAAATTCACTCATCCGGCTCCCACGAATTCTATGGTGCGTCAGAATGCCAATCTCCATATCTCCTTCTTCTTTTAAAGGTACTGCCACAATATTAGCTCCGTTCAGCTCCTCATCAATAACTCCACTACACACCGTATATCCATTCAGTCCAATCAGTAAATTAAAAAGTGTCGCGCGGTCACGTACACGGATATTCTTCGCACGCTCTGTAGTACTGAATATTTCCTCTGAAAAGTAAAAAGAGTTGTGTTCTCCCTGCTCAAAAGACAGATATGGATATGTCTTTAAATCTTCCATCGTTACAGATTCTTTTCCTGCCAGCGGATTTAAAGTACTAACGAAAATGTGTGGTCTGGCCGTAAATAAAGTCTCAAATTCCAGATCATTTGCCTTGATGATCTTCTTTAATACGGTCCGGTTAAAATCGTTCAGATACAAAATTCCAATCTCACTTCTCATCTTCGCCACATCATCAATAATCTCATATGTCTGTGTCTCTCGAAGAGAAAAATCATAATTGTCCCCGCCAAATTCTTTGATCAGGTCAACAAATGCATTGACTGCGAAAGAATAATGTTGTGTAGAGACACTAAATTCTTTCTTGCCTCCTGCCTGAAGCTTATAGCGCTCTTCCAAAAGTGATGCCTGCTCCAGCACCTGCCTTGCATATCCTAAAAATATCGCTCCATCCTTTGACACTTCGATTCCCTTATTCGTCCTGTCAAAAATGATAATTCCCATCTCTTGTTCCAGTTCTCTAATTGCTTTTGTCAGTCCTGGCTGAGAAACAAAAAGACGACGGGCTGCTTCGCTCATAGTGCCTGTCTCCGCAACGGTCGTCACATACCTTAACTGCTGTAATGTCATCACATGCCCTCCTGTCGTTGATTTCTCAAAATTTCCCTTTAAAACTGCCTAATTATTGTAACATTTTACCTTATAAATATCAACGAAGTTCATTTTTTCATTGACTTTTAGTTCTGGATACCATAAGATATTACTAAGCATTCTGATGACTGACGGATAATTGTGGAGTACCACAGAGGAATCAGAAGTCGTATTAAGCCGACCGTCTGGGCAACATTTATCCTAACGATAGATGTTGTCCTTTTTTATTAACAGGAGGGAAATGAAGATGAAAACTGATATCGAGATCGCACAGGAGTGTACAATGGAACCAATCACTGCCATTGCAGGGAAAGCCGGAATCCCGGATGAGTACTTAGAGCAATATGGCAAATACAAAGCAAAGATTGACTACAATTTCTTAAAGAAATCCCAGAACAAAGACGGCAAATTAATTCTTGTCACAGCAATCAACCCGACACCTGCCGGAGAAGGAAAGACAACCACAACTGTCGGACTTGCTGATGCAATGCAGCGTCTGAATAAAAAGGTTATGGTCGCACTTCGCGAGCCTTCTCTTGGACCTGTATTCGGAATCAAAGGCGGTGCTGCCGGTGGCGGATATGCGCAAGTTGTGCCAATGGAGGATATCAACCTTCACTTCACCGGTGATTTTCACGCAATTGGAGCTGCCAACAACTTATTAGCAGCCCTCATCGACAACCATATTTACCAGGGAAATGAATTAAACATCGACCCACGTAAAATCGTATGGAAACGTTGTGTTGACATGAATGACCGCCAGCTTCGTTTTGTAACAGACGGACTTGGTGGAAGAGTCAACGGTGTTCCAAGAGAAGATGGATACGACATCACTGTTGCTTCCGAAATCATGGCTGTTCTGTGTCTGTCCAAAGACATTACTGATCTGAAAGAAAGACTTGGCCGCATCATCATCGGCTACACATATGGAAAGATTTCTGAGCAGAAGCCAGTAACCGCTCATGACCTCCACGCTGAAGGAGCTATGTGCGCGCTGTTAAAAGATGCTTTGAAGCCGAACCTTGTTCAGACACTGGAGCACACTCCGGCGATCATTCACGGTGGACCATTTGCAAATATCGCACACGGCTGTAACTCAGTAACAGCTACAAGAATGGCTCTGAACCTCGCTGATTACGCCATCACAGAAGCAGGATTTGGTGCTGACCTCGGTGCTGAGAAATTCCTGGATATCAAGTGCCGCATGGCTGGCCTGAAGCCAAACGCAGTTGTTATCGTGGCAACAGTACGCGCTCTGAAATACAACGGCGGCGTTGCAAAAGCTGACTTAAACCAGGAAAATTTAGAGGCTCTGGAAAAAGGTATCCCGAACCTGATGAAACATGTAAATAATATAAAAAATGTATTCGGACTTCCTTGTGTTGTTGCAATCAATGCATTCCCGACAGATACAAAGGCTGAGCTTGATCTTGTAGAAGCAAAATGTAAAGAAGTTGGCGTCAATGTTGCTCTTTCCGAAGTATGGGCAAAAGGCGGCGAAGGTGGTCTTAAGCTGGCAGAAGAAGTGATCCGCTTATGTGATGAGCCAAATGACTTCCACTACTGCTATGAGGAAGATACAACGATCCAGGAGAAATTAGACCAGATCGTACAGAAAGTTTACGGTGGAAGAAAAGCTGTCCTGACACCGGCTGCCCAGAAACAGGCAAAACAGCTCGCTGACCTTGGATTTGAAAATGCTCCGATCTGTATGGCAAAGACTCAGTACAGTTTAACAGACGATGCCACTAAACTCGGTGCACCGACAGATTTTGACGTTACTGTAAGAAACTTAAAGATTTCCGCAGGAGCCGGATTCATCGTGGCATTGACTGGAGATATCATGACCATGCCAGGACTTCCAAAAGTACCGGCTGCTGAAAGAATTGATGTGGATGATACTGGAAAAATTACAGGATTGTTCTAAAGTTACTCTTTATGTAACTTCACAGCTATATAAAGGGGCTGTCGGTAAGTAACGCTTTTTCGCTGACAGCACAAAATGAAAATATCCTGACAGTTACAAGGTTTTCTAGTTTTGTAACTTGATCAGGATATTTTTATTTTAATAAATACTTTCTGTTTTTCTTCAGCACTTTTAGAAAAATTTTGCAACTTCTTCTACATCCTTACGTTTCGGCATGGATGCTTCTTTTGCTTTATAACCAACTGCAATGACTGCTACAACATTTTCTGTCTCTGGAACATTTAATATCTCACGAATCGGTGCTGCATCTCTGATACCCATGACCAATGTATCTAGTCCCAGTTCGGTTGCCTTAAGAAGAAGATTCTCGTTCTGTAATCCAAGATCATAATATCCCCATCCGTCACCGACTTCATTTTCTGCAATTCCTTCCTTATTAAACCCAACCAGACCTTTTACAAACGTTGTTACAATAAGTGCCCCGGCTCCGGCTGAGTTCTTCTGATTAAATTCCGGCAGACATTTCTCACGTACTTCCTCTATCTTATCCTCAGATAAAATGCAATAGTATCTGGATGTCTGTGTATTTTTCCAGGACGGTGCAAGACTTGCCGCTTTAATCAATGTCTCCACCTGCCCTTTTGTTACTTTCTTCTCCGGATCATAATGCCTGATACTCCGTCTTGTTTCAAATGCTGCCTGTAATTCCATGTTAAGTACCTCACTTTCTTATAATAGCATTGTCATATAAAGTGGAATATACGTAATTCCATCTTGATATTTCAAGTCCTTCGTATAGATTATATATCTATCTTCCAATTTTAGCTGATATTTTTTTATTAAATAATCAAATGATTTATGAGATGTGTAGCCAGATGATTTCACCTCGATTGGACATATTTTTTTCTTTTTCACAATCATAAAATCTATTTCATATTTTTTCTCTTTTGAAGAACTTTCCGGCATATACATATATTCATGAAAATATAAATCATGCCCGGACATTCGAAGCATCTGCGCAACCATATTTTCAATAATCATACCTTGGTTAATGCCAAGGTTATCTATTATCAATGCCTTGTATAAATCCTCCTCTGTTCTGTCACGATGTTTCATAATCTGAGTAACCAAAAGCCCGGTATCTCCCATATACAATTTAAAATTGGTTCTGTCTGCAAATAATTCTAATGCCACTTCCGGCTTTGTTACATTAATACACTCATTTCCAATCATCGACTCTGCAATAAAGCTGACTGCATCTACATAATTTTGATATCGCGCATTTTTATCTATCAAAGACATTTTGAAATGAGAATTTTTATTTTCTAATTGCTCTGGGATTGTGCGAAAGATAACAGATGCTTTTTCTCTGTTTTCTGAATCATACTTTGCAAGATCTTCTTCATAAAGACTTAAAATATTACGCTTTACAAAGTCAATCTGTTCATAAGTTTTTCCAGAAACATAGGCATCCACAGCCTGCGGCATACCTCCTACAACCATATAAATCCGAAAATTTTTCATAATTTTTCTATGAATAGCATCTCCCAGAGGCTTTCGTTTTTCAAATGCTTCCTTTATCGTTGGAATCGTAACTTCATCTCCAAGCGCCCACAAATATTCTTCAAAATCCATCGGATACATTTTCACACGATATTCTTCTGACGGTATTAAAATATTCTTTACATTTTTCTTGATTGATATCAATGAGCCTGTCTCGATATAATCAAATCTTCCATCCGCTACCAGATATTTAATTGCCTGCCTTGCCTGTGGAAATAATTGAACTTCATCAAAAATTAACACACATTTTTCTCCTTTTAACCTCCGCCCCTTCAGCAAAAATAAATTTCTAAAAAATGTATCTAAGTCATTCATATTTTCTTCAAAGTTATGTTTTATTTCCTGATTCTCCCTGGCAAAATCCAGAATCATGTAGTCATCATATTCTTTTTTTGCAAATTCTTCCACAATCGTACTTTTTCCAATACGCCTTGCTCCTTCCAGAAGAAGTGCCGAAGAACCTGCAGATAGAGTCTTCCATTCCTTTAATTTATCATAAACTTTTCGTTTAAAAATCATGATTTCTTCCTCCATGCACATCTTCTATATCTACAAACTCATTGTAACACATTTTCACGATTTTTATACCAATTTTTCACGAAAATCAGAAATGTTTTTACTTACTTCTTCACGAATTCCAGAAATGTTTTTGCCCACTTCTTCACGAATTCCAGAAATGTTTTTACTCACTTCTTCACGAATTTCAAAAATGTTTCCGCACAGCATATATAAAAAAATACAACTGCCGGAGACAAATCTGATTTGCCTTCTGCAGTTGTACTTCTCTCTATATATACTACATGCAGTTTATTTTAACTTTCCATACTCTTCGTCGGTTACCGGTTCACACCACTCATTGAATGTCTCTTCTCCCGGTACTTCGACTGCCAGATGACTGAACCAGCTATCTGGTGCTGCTCCATGCAATCACAGTGCTCGCTTTGATCTCCGGATGTAGCTTTTTCTGAACAAGTAAGTCCTCCCGCCAGTATCTTGGAGCGCCCTCAACTGAAATAGGGTAACCTAATCCGTGCATCGCCATAACCCCTGCGTTGGTTCCCAGCTCTTCCTCCAAAGCCGCAAGCTGCCTGGAAAGTGTCGGTTGCGTAATATGTAATTGTTCTGCTGCCTTCGTAAAGCTCTGTTCCTTTGCTACAGTCAAAAAATATCGTAAAACTCTCAGCTCCATACAAATCCTCTAATTGAAATAAATGGCACGCTCTTCTACAGTCAGATCTTTGATTACCTCTCCTGCAATGATCAGTCCGACAACCGAAGGTACAAATGCAACGCTTCCCGGAATATCTCTTCTCTCAGTACATTTATGCTTGGCTCCCGGAGGGCAGATGCAATGATTTCTGCAGCTGATAGCCATATCCTCCAGTGGTCTCGTTGGCTTCTCCTCGGAATATACCACTTTCAATTTCTTCACGCCACGCTGTTTTAACTCACGGCGCATAACCTTCGCAAGTGGACACATCTTTGTCTTGTAAATATCTGCCACACGAAATGCACTTGGATCAAGTTTATTACCAGCTCCCATGCTGCTGATGATCGGCACTTCCATCCCTTTTGCTTTCATAACAAGTTCAATTTTGGCAGTCACCGTATCTACTGCATCAACCACGTAATCATACTGATCAAACGGAAACTCCTCTGCATTCTCCGGAAGGAAGAAACATTTGTGAACATTTACTTCAATATCTGGATTGATGTCCAACATTCTCTCCTTCATCACATCTGTTTTATACTGTCCAACAGTCTTTCTCGTAGCAATGATCTGACGGTTCAAATTCGTCAGACACACCTTATCATCATCAATCAAATCAAAATGACCGACTCCGCTTCTTACAAGAGCCTCGCACACATATCCACCGACTCCGCCAATACCAAACACTGCGACTCTGGAATTCTTTAATTTATCCATTGCTTCTTTCCCTAGCAATAACTGTGTTCTTGAAAACTGATTTAACATCTGTTGCAGTCCCCTTTTCTTACCATTTCAATAGGTTATCATTATATAAGAAATAAATGTCATTGTCAATTTTTCCAAAAGTTATTCGGCAAAATCAGTTTCTATCCACTTATGAAACTTTCTTCTGAGGAATTATAAAAATGAATATGAGCGAACTGACTAACAATAATCCCGGATAGAACAACTTCGGTATTACATCAAATGCTGAAAGTTCATGCCCCATCTCGTGAATTGCGGACAATGCCACCAACATCTGCGCACCATAAGGAATGACTCCCTGTGAAATACAGGAAAATGTGTCCAACAGTGATGCTGCTTTGCTGTGTGTAATTCCATATTCTTCAGACATCTCCACTGCAATTGGATTTGCCATGACAATAGCCACCGTGTTATTCGCCGTTGCGATATCCATTGCAGCTACTAAAAGCCCCATGCCAAACTGACCGCCCTTTCGTCCACGAAATATCCTGCGTATCACAGACAGCAGCGCCTCAAAGCCGCCATACTCGCGAATCAGCGCACACAATGCTGCTACCAGTACCGCTACCATACAAGTCTCAAACATTCCGGAAATTCCAGATCCCATGCTGCTGATCAAATCCACAAAACTTGTCTGTCCTGTCGCAAGCATAATTACAATTCCGGAGAAAATACCGATCAAAAGTACCAAAAATACATTGATCCCGATAATACCGCCAATCAGTACTAAAATATATGGAACCATCTGGATCAGATGATACTCATGGTTCACTGCCCCACCAAGATCCGTGCGCAATGACAATACAAGTATCAGACCTAACGTTATCAATGCTGCCGGAAATGCAATCCAGAAATTCTCCCGGAATTTATCCTTCATCGGACAGCCCTGTCCGTTGCACGCCGCAATCGTCGTGTCTGATATAAAAGAAAGATTGTCCCCAAACATAGCACCACCCATGACCGAACCGATGCAGAGCGCCAGATCAAATCCTGAAGCATCAGAAACTGCCGCCGCAATCGGGGCGATCAATGTAATTGTTCCGACTGAAGTTCCCATAGCTGTTGATACAAAACACGCAACTACAAATAACACCGCCACGGAAAACTTGGCCGGAATCAGTGAAAGCATGAAATATGCCACACTCTCTGCACTGCTTCTTCCCACAACTCCAACAAAGCTCCCCGCCACAAGGAATATCAACAACATTGTAATAATATTCTTATCTGCCAGTCCCTGCGCCATGATGGACAATTTCTCATCAAAACTAACTTCCCTGTTTTGAAAACAGGCCACTAAAATTGCCACCATAAATGCAAGTACAATTGGAATGTTGTAAAATCCCATCGGTATCTTCATCACGTATTCAAAAACAATTCCAAGCCCCAGATACAAAACCAAAAATACACCAATTGGCATAAGTGCCTTTGGATTACTCTTTTTCATAATTTCCCCAGTCCTCTCACCTTTTCTTTTTCACTATCATAGTCTATTCCATGCCTCCCAGTCAAGCTATTTTGCAACTCTGAAAGCACTGAATGATGTCCTTTTTAGAAACATTGATTCCGGTATCGACGGAATCCGAGAGGCAGTCACATCCTATACTGCTTCTTCTGATAAGAAGCAAGGTGAATATACTCTGGACGATTTGATGATATTACCCCTGTTATGATTTATGATGGAAAACTGAAGATTAATTTTGCTGACATAAAAGACAGATTGATCTGATCGTATTAACCTTGTACGACACAGTGACAATTTAAGGTACCAAAAAAAGATATATATCTCGAAGGTTCATACCGACAATCAACATACCGGTCAGAATTTATAAACTCTTGTGTATGATTCCAAGTACCGTTCTTAATTCTTCCACATCAATCTGTCCCGGTGCAGATACTTTCCCCGCCGCACCAAATGTAAGTGCTGAGCCAAAGACTTCCCCACACATGCGGCTCAGTACCCCGGTTCCTGCCATAGACATTGTAATAACCGGGCGGTCTGCATAGCATCGTCTCATTTCTTCCGTGGCAGACAAAAGTGTCAGAAGATCTTCCGTACTCTGCGGCATCACCGCAATCTTTGGAATATCAGCTCCAAGTTCCTGCATTTTTCGCATGCGTGTAATTAATTCTTCCTTCGGAGGTGTCTTCCTAAAATCATGATTAGACGCAATGACTTTTACTCCACATTCATGTGCTGTTTTTATCACTTTTTCCACATACGTGTCCCCAGTAAATGCTTCTACGTCCACAATATCCACATACCCACTTTTCGCAATTTTTTCATTCAGCTCTACATATTCATCTAATTCTATCGTGCGCTCGCCACCTTCCTTCGCGGTGCGAAATGTAAAAAGAATCGGTGTCTCTCCAAGAATATCTCTCAACTGCTTCGCAGCATTTTCCACACTTTCGTAATTTTTCACTTCCTCGAACCAGTCCACACGCCACTCTACTACATCTGCTCCTATCTCACAGATATGCTTCGCCTGATTCAAAATCTCATCTATCGTCTTACCAACAATCGGCACACAGATTTTCGGAATACCCTCACCGATTGCAACATTTCTTACTACTACAGGTTTCATAATCTAGTCCTTCCAGCTAATATTTGCCTCCAGTATATCACAAATATAAAAAAAGGGACATCGTTAATCGCTGATGGAGCCGTAGTACTTCGGCGTTTTGCTGCGTCTCCCGTTTATTTTTTAACACTTGCAATTCTTCATTTTTTTTGCTATACTCCATACCTGTACGAAAATTTTATATAGAACTATGGTATAATTGGAAACGACACAAGTGTATGCTTGATAACGAACAACACAAGTGTCTTTTTTGTACTCTTTTTTAACTAATTACCAAATATTTCAAAAAAAAGGAGAACCAATTATGCCAAAAAATTTATTTCAAAATGTTATTTTCACACTGATGATGTCATTCCTTATGGTCTATGTAATGATTTGCTACAACATTTCCCTAAATATTGGTGGAATGAGTAACGAAGTCTTCCTTATGGCTTTTGGCGAAATGAAGATTATGTGGCCAGTCGCATTTTTACTGGAATTCTTTATCGTAGACAAGCTTGCTCATGCACTTGCATTTCGCATTGTCACACCAAATGACAGACCGATTGTAATCACACTTGCTATTTCTGCTATGATCATCTGCATTATGTGCCCGGTCATGAGTCTGATTGCAACTGTACTGTTCAAAAATGCTGGCTCTAATATCATTTCTACATGGTTTGAGACTACATTTTTCAACTTCCCGGTTGCATTCTTCTGGCAGATGTTCTACTGCGGACCTTGCATCCGCTTCCTCTTTGGGAAAATGTTTCCAGAGAAAAAAGAAGCTACTACCTCGGATGTCGTAGCAGAATAGACCGATATTAAAAATGTAACATAAAATTAAGAAGTTGTGATGTTGAGGGAGGTTCCGCACATCGCAACTTCTTATTTTATTTCAATTCTTATTTATCTTTTACTATAAAATATTCCTGTGGCTTCTTTTCTGGTGCATCGGAAGGAAGTCCTTTTTCTTTTCTCGGACTGTCTGCGTGTTTATGCCACTCAAACCAACCTCCATCGTATACATGAATGTCTTCCCATCCCATTGCATATGCGTAAAAATAGGTTTCACTTGCTCTCCATCCAGTTCCACAATGGAATGACACTCTCTTATCTGGTGCAATTCCCCACAATTTCCAACGATCTGCCATCATATTATAGTTAAACATTGTATTATCTACATTACGATAATCCTCCATACTGTATGGGTCAGATCCAGCATATCCAAATCTTGAATTTGCAATATCACCTGCTTCTCCAATATAAGTATATCCACTAATTTTTCCAAGATATTCATCCCAGCTTCTGATGGATGCGACAACACTATTTTTATCATTTACTACATCCATTTCTTCATCGTAATCATAAAATACATCTGGATTTACTGGAACAGTTGCTCCAAATGACACTTTTTGTGGTTCATTGTTTCCCTTTTCCAGTTCTCTTCCCTGGAGTGTCCACAATGTTTTTCCACCATTCAGGATTCGGATATCTTCTACACCTGCATATTTTAAGATTGCTGCTGTTCTGGCAGCTGCCGTTGTTGCTGCTGTTGTTCCGTAAAGAATAACCGTTGTATCTTTTGTAATACCTGCTTCTTCCAGATTTTTCTGAATATCTGCGTCTTTAGGTCTATTCCAAATCTTATACTGCTCTTCCAACGGAATATTCTCATAATCTGCCACTGCGCGTGGTCCTGGAATATGATTCATTGTATTTGTATTTACATAATAAGCTCCAGGAATATGACCTTGCTCATATTCTTCACTTGGTTCTTTTAATGAAACTTCACAGATTTTATAATCTCCGCCGTTATAAGTTTCTGGTTTCTTTCCATCCACCAGATCCTGAACCCACTGTGGATATACATACATTTCATAATGCTTCAATTGGTCAGTTTCTTTTCCAGCTTCTACATAAGCATCATAACCACCTTCTAACACAGAAATATTTTTAAACCCAAGTTTCTGATACTTCTGTGCATCCTCTTCAGATACATCTTGATTGGAATATAATACGGTTGCTTTATCAAGATCTAACCCACGGCGTTCAATCTCATTTTCCATAGTTGTTCCGATTGCCGCATCATTTTCAATATCCATATCAAGCCATGATTCTGGGAAATCAATGGCTCCTTTAATATGACCACCTTTTCCGTCTTCTGTCTCCCAGCCAATGTACTGCTCTTCTTCACGGATATCGATAACTTGAGTATCTGTCGTATTCAGATCATCAATTGATACCGTTCCAATTTTCCCTGTGGCTTTTTGTTCGGTCTTTGCTTCTTCTTTTTTCCCCGCATCTTTGCTGCCACATGCTGTAACTCCTACCACAAGCATCGCTGCCATAAGTACAAGAACTACTCGTTTTTTCATTACTTCTTTTCCTCTCTTTCTCTTTTTGTAATTATATCGATACCTCTCATAATGATATATGCAGCGAAAATTCCAGTCGCATATAAGAGAATTGTATCCTTCCACCCAAGGCTCAGATAATTCCGGTACATTTCCATAATGTAACTTCCAAAGCTCTTTTCTCCCATATTTGCACGATTAAATAGATAGTAAAATAAATAAGAAAATGGTTTTAGTAAAAATGTCAGCAACACCACCGTTAATATATAACGCATAATATGCATATTTTTCTTGTACCAGCACGTTCCGATTACAACAGCTTCTAATATCTGAAATAATAAAACATAAATAATAGTTCCACTACCAATTCCAATATTATTAAGCACCACGCTCACCAGAATTGTATAAGCCGCTCCTGCAAGTGGCCCCAATGACATACTTACCAGAATTGTCGGAACACTGTTCGCATAAATCACTTTGGGAACCGCAAAATATATCGGTAAAATTGCAGTAATCCCACTCATTACCATACTGAGCAATACAACTAGCACTATTCTTACGATTTCTTTTTTCTTTATTTCCATAACTTCAACCCTGTCTTTTAATCACTGATTTTTTTAATAAATGCTAACATAAATTAATTTTTATCTCCAATATAAAAAAAGCACCACTTCATGAATAAAATTCATGAAGTGGTGAGACTTCAACTTTCAATATATTCTTTCATAATCTCCGCGATTGCTTCCATTCCGTTCTTATAGTAAATATTATAGATTAGCTCATATGGTTCCTCACTTTTCAAAAATTTACATGTTTTGTGATCATATTTGTAAAGATTATTCTCAAATCTCGCGATTCCCCGGCCACATTCCACAAGCGCCCTGGCCTCTAATTCCGAAAAGACGTATTTGATATGACAGTCTTTGCATTCCTTATATTCTTTTTTATAATGCTTTGCCATCGCCGGCAAATTAAGATTTCGGTCTCTGGCAAGCACAATCAGATTCTGACCCGCCAGCTCTTTCAAATGTATTTTTTCTTTTTTATAAAATGGGTGTACATTTGCTACCAAAAAACCAGCCTGACGGACGATTGCGTTTTTTAACTCCCACTTTCCTTCGGGCGCTCTTTCATAGTCATAGCCTATAATGATATCCAGTTTCTCTTCTGGAACACCGTATCTATTCGCCCATTCGATGTTTTTTTCTGGAAATGTTTCTTCCAGAATTCTATTTAATTTTACAAATCTTTTCGTCTCATAAATATCAATAAAACCGATCTGTATGGTTCTTCGATTTTGCTTTAAATTTTGAATTTTTGTTAATGTATCTTGATGAATTACAAGCACACTTTCGCATTCCTGATAAAAAATCTTCCCTGCCTCTGTCAAAGTTATATTTCCAGGTTTCCGAATTAATAACTGCGCCCCCACATCCCGTTCCACCTTTGTGATTGCATGGCTGAGCGCAGTCTGTGCCACAAAATTTTTCTCTGCAGCACGTGTAAAACTTTTCAAGTTCACAATATCTACAAAATATTGTAGTGTATTATAATTCATTGGTATTCCTCCTTTTATAATCTTACTATTTCACAACCAATGTCGTATAATACGCTGCCTTTTCTGGCATCTCTTCGACGCTATGATAAATCTTTTCATCTTCCATTCCACAGTTCTCGATCATCTGTGCTTCCATATTCAGCTCTTGTAAAATCCGTTTTACGTCCGCTAATTTCGAAGCTGCCTTCATAAGAATCTTATTTCCCGGAAGTTCCAATGCTTCTTCTATATCATAACTGGATGGAATAATATGAAGCTGCTCGGATCTATCTGCAAGACTATCTCCAAGTTTAGCCGCCACTGCACAAAAAGAAGGAATTCCATTAATAATCTCTGCTTCATAGCCTGACTCTTTTATAATCCGTTGAATATAAATGTATGTCGAGTAGATTGTAGGATCTCCCAACGTCAGATATGCTACATCTTTTCCTTCATCTAATTTCTTCATGATTTCTTTCGACACATTTTGATAATTTTCATTCAAAACGTTCGAATCTTTCGTCATTGGTGAAGATAATGCAAGACATTCTTTTTGATTCATATCTGTCACAATTCCAGATGCAATCTTATAACTGATTGCATGTTCTTTTCCATCTGCAGGCACTGCAATTACCGGACACTTTTGAATTGTCTCCACCGCCAGATACGTCATCTGCTTCGGATCTCCCGGGCCGACACCGACACCATATAATTTTCCACTCATTTTTTATAATTCCTCATTCATATTTTCATTCCCACATAATTCTGTATCCAATCAGGGACACCCTGATCCACAAAAAGGGACGCCACAAAATACAATTTGGGACGTAGCATTTTTATATTTTACTACGTCCCCAACCTATTCATTTTTAACTTAATATTCCATCCATGAATGTGATAATTCCTGCTTCGACTTCATTTTTTATCTCTGCATAATTATGTATTTCATGACGATATCCAGAATACAGCTTTGTTGTGACTGTATGACCGGTCTGTATCAGCCAGTTACTTACCTGGTAGACTCCTACTCCATATTCGCCGACTGGATCCTGGTCTCCTGCGATGTTGTAAATTGGCAGGTCAATTGGAACTTTATCTGCCCACTTGGTTCCTTCGATTTGTTCCATCATTTGTATAAAATCATAGATTGAACGGTTACTGGTTGGTCTTGTAAATGCGTCAAATGGGTCTTCTGCATGGTCGCGTTGTACATAAGGGTCTGTGCAGATCCATTCATTTCCGATACTGATCTCGCCGCACCGCTCGCACATCCAGCCCATCAGTTCCCCTGCAAATTCTGGATTGGATTCCTCGCCATGTCCGGCATCAATTACTTCTTTCAGCTTTTCTCCCACTTCTTTTGCTCCGCGGAAGATTCCGGTTGTACCGCAAATAGTAGCTCCTGTCAGTTCATCTCCATATTTTGCGATGAAATCTCTTGTGATAAAAGAGCCCATGCTGTGACCAAATAAGAAATATGGCAAGTCTGGATATTTTTCACACACGATTCCTTTTAATGTGTGCTCATCTTCCATCATGGTATGCGGCCCTTTGTCTCCCCAGTCACCCCATACATCATTGACCATAGCTGTCTTTCCATGACCGACATGATCATCTGCTGCCACAATATACCCTGCATCTAAAAATGCGGAAATCATGTGCAGATATCGTCTGGAATGTTCACCAAATCCGTGGATCACCTGAACAATTCCTTTTGGCTTACAAGCCGGAACATAAATCCAGCCTTGAACCTGATCGCGCCCGTTAAAAGACGCAAATGATACTTCATGTAACAAAATGACATACCTCCTTTTATATCTTAACCGCACAGCCATTGCATTTTCTAATAGTTTCTGTGCGGTCATAATCAAGGATATTTTATTTCATAATTGGCTTTAACGCCTCAGATAATTTATCTTTTTCAGCCTGCGCCTCCGCAAGATCCTTACCAAGCGTTGTGTAATAAATCTTAATCTTCGGCTCCGTTCCGGAAGGACGAACGATAACTGTCTCGTTGTTCTCCAGCTTATAAATAAGTACATTTGCAGCCGGAAGACCTGTCTCTTCTGGTTTCTTGTAATCCGTGACTTTTACGACTTTATAGCCAGCAATCTCCTCAAGCGGCTTGTCTCTTAATCCCTGCATAATCTCAGACATACGATCCATACCACTAAGTCCCGGGAACTCAAAGCTGTCGATCTTATTCAAATAACGTCCATACTCGGAATAGATTTCTTCCATTCTCTGCTTCAGAGAACTTCCGATGCTTCTATAATAAGCAGCCATCTCGCAGATCAACATGGATCCGATAATAGCATCTTTATCACGTACATATGGGCCAGCCAGATATCCATAGCTCTCCTCAAATCCAAAAATAAAACGGTCAACTTCGCCTGCTGCCTCAAGACCTGCAATCTGATCTCCAATCCATTTAAATCCTGTCAGTACACTTCGAAGCTCTACTCCATAATGCTCTGCCACTGCATCTGCAAGTGGTGTTGATACGATAGATTTCACTGCTACCGGATTCGTTGGCATCGTACCTTTCTCTATACGTCCTGCACAAATGTAGTCAAGAAGCAGAACTCCGACTTCATTTCCACTAACGAGTTCGTAAGAACCATCCGGACACTTCATTGCAATACCAACACGGTCTGCATCCGGGTCAGTTGCAAGCATCAAGTCTGCGCCAGTCTCCTTTGCAAGGTTCAGTCCCTTCTCGAGTGCCTCAAAAATCTCCGGGTTCGGATAACTACATGTTGTGAAATATCCATTTGGATACTCCTGCTCAGGAACAATTGTAATGTCTGTAATTCCAATGTCTTTCAATACCTGTGTGACCGGAACAAGTCCGGATCCATTGAGCGGACTGTATACAAGCTTCAGTCCTGCTGTCTTGCAAAGTCCCGGACGAACCTGTCTGTCCTCGATTGCATCATAAAGAGCTCTCTTACAATCATCACCCACAAAACGGATCAGTCCCTCTTCAACCCCCTGTGCAAATGGCATGTATTTTGCACCAGTCAGAACATCCGTCTTCTGAATCTCTTCATAAACAATTGCTGCCGCATCATCTGTCATCTGACATCCATCCGGACCATATGCTTTATATCCATTATATTTAGCCGGATTATGAGATGCTGTTACCATAACACCTGCATTACAATTATAATAACGTGTTGCAAATGAAAGAGCCGGTACAGGCATCAATGCATCATAGATCCGAACCTTGATTCCATTCGCTGCCAGCACGCTTGCCGCATTCTTCGCAAATACATCACTTTTAATACGGCTGTCATAGCTGATTGCTACTGTCTGCGTTCCACCCTGTGCCTTTACCCAGTTCGCCAGCCCTTGCGTAGCCTGACGTACAACATAGATATTCATCCGGTTCGTACCTGCTCCAAGAACACCTCGAAGTCCTGCAGTTCCAAACTTAAGCGCAACTGCAAAACGCTCCTTGATCTCCTCGTCATTTTCTTCGATTCTCGCCAGTTCCGGCTTCAGATCCGCATCCTCCAGATCAGCCTCCATCCAACGTTTGTAATCATCCTGATACATATTCTACCACTCCTGACTCATATTCTTTTTTGCTTCTTTTCATATGTAAGATGCCTACGGCATCAGATAAGTTAAATATACCATATTTCTGTTATGACATCAATTAAAGACGCTCATTTATGGACATAGTTTTTAGCAAAAACACGCAGAACATTAAATATTCTCTTTGGAGTCTGGTAACATATATGTGGTGGGCAACCAGCTCTTAAAAGCGTATTTGTATCTGCGTGTTTTTATCCATAACTTTATATCAAATTGTAAATAGATGTTCCTAATTTTCTATTCAAGAATGCCGAGGCATTCTTGATGCGAGGTGGGAGTCATCTCCCAGCTAATATAATTTTTCTTACATAGTCCAGATTGGCTGCGGACACGCTGAACTCGTCCAGTCCCATTTTCAGAAGAAGTGGTACTGCCTTAGGATCGCCTGCCATCTCTCCGCACATTCCGACCATGATTCCTTCCTTATGTCCTGCTTTGATAATCGTCTCGACTGCCCGCAGCACTGCCGGGTGGAAAAAATCATACATAGCAGCAATCTTTTTATTTCCACGGTCCACTGCCAGAAGATACTGGGTCAGATCATTGGTTCCAATGCTGAAGAAATCTGCTTCTTTTGCAAATTCTTCTGCGAGAAGCACACTTGCCGGTGTCTCAATCATCATGCCTGTTTCAATCTGTTCGTCAAATGCTTTTTCTTCTTGACGGAGTTCTTTTTTACATTCTTCTACAATTTCTTTTGCCTGACGCAGTTCTTCCGGTGATACAATCATTGGGAACATGATCCGTACATTTCCAAATGCACTGGCTCTTAGAATTGCGCGGATCTGCGCCTTGAACATATCTCTTTTTTCGAGACAGATCCGGATTGCGCGCCAGCCAAGAAATGGATTGTCTTCCTCCTCGAACTGGAAATATGGCAGGTCCTTATCTCCGCCGATATCCAGTGTCCGGATTGTCAGTTCTTCCGGACTTAATTTTACAGCTTCTTTATATATTTCAAACTGCTCTTCCTCTGTCGGAAAATGATCTTTTTCCATGTAGACTAATTCACTCCGGAACAGACCGACTCCGTCAATCTTCATCGGGAGTGCGTTTTTGACATCTTCCGGATTACCTGCATTGACGCAAAGGCGGATTCGCTTTCCGTCTTTTGTCACAGGCTCTTTCTCTCTAAGTGTTTCAATCTGGCGGAGCGACTCTTCATACTGAACTTTTTTCGCCTGATAAATGTTCAGTTCTTCCTCCGTCGGGTCAATAACAATTTCGCCTGCACCTGCATCCATGCAAATATACAAATCTTTGTTTTCCGCAAGCTCACTCATAATTCCTTTTACACCGACCAGAATCGGAATGCGCATATTATTTGCAAGAATAGATACATGACTGGTCACGCCGCCCTCTTCCGTAATAATGCCACGGACATACTCTGGATTTAGCTTTACTGTATCAGAAGGAAACAGATCCTTTGCCACTACAACTACTTCCCGATCAATATTTCCAAGGTCCGGAAGTGTAACACCTTTTAATTTTGCAAGATAACGTTTTCCAATATCGCAGATATCTGCTGCACGTTCTTTCATATAAGCATCATCAATTGCTGAGAAAATGGCTTCTAATTCTCCGATTGTCTTACTCACTGCCTCTTCTGCATTATTTCTTTCGCTGATTTTTCCAAGCACACCTTCTACCAGCGTAAAATCTTCTGCAATTTCCAAATGTGCTCCAAAAATCTCATTTTCGGCAGCAAGTTCTCTCAGCTCTTCTATGACCTTATCTTTGCTGCTCTGAAACCTCTGCTTCTCCGGCTCAATCTGTTCTGGCTCAATTTTATTTTGATCCGGTGTCAGATCAATATCTTTGTACAAATATACCGGTGCAGCGACAATTCCTCTTGATGTCGTCTTTTCAACATGTATTTTCTTCATGCCTTTTATTCTCCCAGTCCGCTCTCGATCAGCTGTGCTAATTCCTCCAGATCTTCTTTTTCTGTAGCGCCTTCGCACTGAAGTTCAATTTCTGTTCCTTTTTTTATGGCTGCTGCCATAATATTTAAAATACTTTTTGGATTTATAGTTTTCTCCGGTGTTGCAATTGTGATTTCTGAATCACATTTCATAGCAGCCTGTGCAAGAATTGCAGCCGGTCTTGCATGAAGTCCTGATTCGTTTTTAATTGTAATTTTTTTAGATACCATATCTCTTACCTCTTTCTCTCTAAAATCAAATTTAAATTTTATCTGCCAAATGCATTCAAGAATGCCTTGGCATTCTTGCTGCGAGGTGCGCGTCATCTCCCAGCTGATATAGTTTGACTCCCGCCATAGATACTGAATGGTACCTCGCTATCTATAGCGGCGGGAGTCATCTCACGTCTAATATATGAAACCTAGAAGATCTGGATATCGTCCAGCTCAAGATCTGGTTCTTCTTCCTCTTCTACATTTGTCACATCTTCTACTTTATTCTTTGCAATCACTGCATATAAAGTACCAGTAACGACTACATTTACAAGAATTGCTACAAGTCCTGTCCATGGACGTGTCATAGTAGGAAGCATTAAGAACCCACCAAATGGAACTGTTGAATCAGCACCAAGAACCATTGTCACTGCACCGCCGCATGCACCTCCGACTGCCGCTGCGATAAGTGCACGTACCAGGTCACTCATAACGATCGGGATAACACCCTCTACGATATTAAGTACTCCCATTGGAACTGCTGATTTTAAGTTCTCAACCTGCTCTGCATCGTAAATATTTTTACGAAGTGCCTTTGCGATAAAATAAGCAAATCCAAATCCGATTGGTGTTGCTGTATTTACTAACTGAAGAGCTGTTACAGGCTCATTGATTCCAGATGCCAGTAATGTCAGGGTAAATGCATAGACTGTCTTATTGATCGGGCCTCCAAAGTCAACGATGCAAAGGAATCCGATTACCAGTCCAAGAATCAGTTTGGATGAAGTTCCAAGTCCCATAAGTAAAGCAGTAAGCCAATCTGTAAATGCTGCAATCGGCACTCCACATACATAAATCATAATAAGTCCGGCTACAAAGGATGAAATCAGCGGTACGATAACTGTCGGCATCAGGCCTTTTGCCCAGCTAGGAATTTTAAAATTCTTGATGATGAAAACTGCCAGGTAACCAGCAATATATCCGCCAAGGATACCGCCGATAAATCCTGCGCTGATCGCAATTGCAGATAAACCAACGACAAATCCAGGTGCAATACCAGGTTTACCAGCGATAGAATATGCAATTCCGACTGCGATGATCAATGGAAGTAATCCAAGTGCTGCACCACCCATCGTTGCAAGTGCATCCCAGAAGGTAAACTGTCCTTGTACCAGTCCGTCTGCATACATATTTGTTCCACCAAGTGCCATACCGATCGCTACAAGGAAACCGCCTCCACATACAATCGGAATCATGTAAGAAATTGCGGTCAGCAAATGACCTTTTAAATTAAGTTTCTTTAATTGTTCCATTCTCTTATTCCTCCATATCCAGCTGTTATACAGCTTTTTCTAACATACAAAGATCAAATTCTGCCTGCATTTTATTACATGCAGTCTCAAGATCCTGATCCAGACCAAACAACCCCGCATTTCCAACAACAAGCACATCTGCTCCTGCCTCTGCCAGTTGTCTGTAATTTTCTTTATTACAATGTCCGTCAATCTGAATTTTATAGTGATAGCCTTTTTCGTCGCGAAGTGCTTTTGCCTGACGGATTTTCTCATACATCTGATCGATGAATTTCTGTCCGGCAAATCCAATATCTACAGTCATGATCGTCAGCATATCAATGTATTCCAGATAAGATTCTACATAATTCAATGGTGTTGCCGGGTTCAGTACAACTCCTCTTTTACATCCCAGACTGTCAATCAACTGCATTGTACGAAATGCATCTGTATTGATTGTCTCAGCATGTGGGCTAATATATGTAGCTCCTGCTTTCGCGCACATTTCAATCCAGTCAGAAGGATTCGTTGTCATCAAATGTACATCGATTTCTGTATCTGTATGATCACGGAAAGCTTTCAAAATTCCTGGTGTAAGTGCCATATTTTTGCAAAAATGTCCATCCATGATGTCTACATGATACAGGTCGATATGTTTGTCCATAACCTCGAACTGCTCTTTTATCTTTCCTAAGTCCATACACATAAGTGACGGTGCAAATGTTACCATTTTCTTATACCTCCATGTTTTTAAAGTATCTCAATATCATCCAGATCCAGTTCTTCCTCTTTGTCAGCCTCTGTCGTATCTTCTTCCTCAGAAAATGCATGAATCACATCTTCTACGCCTTCAGCCTCAAGAAGTCTTCGAATTACTGCATCATCTCCCAGTCTCTTGGAGAACATCGCAAGCAATTTCAAATGTTCCATTGCCGCTTCATCATCGGCTCCTACTGCGAAGAGAATTACAATCCTGGCTCCTGTATTATCCAGACTCTCCCACTCGATCTCGCGGTTCAAGACTGCAACTGCCACTCCCGGTTTTGTTACTGCAGTACTTTTTCCATGCGGGATCGCAATGTAATTTCCGACACCTGTAGCTCCGATTGCCTCTCTTTCATACACATCTTTGATAAACTGCTCTTTATCATTGACATTTCCTGCCTTCACAAACATCTGTGCCATATATTCCAAAGTCTCTGCTTTATCCTTTGTCGCCAAATGTGTGACAATCGTCTGCTGATCTAATACTTCTGTGATTTCCATTAATCTTCCTCCATTATTCTAGGCAGCTTCTACAACCTGTTTCGCCTTCTCGATCAGCTTATTCGGTGACTTGATCGCCACATCTGTAGAAACCTGTATAATTCTCTTTCCTTCAAAACGATCTCTGTCCGCAATCTTAATATCAATTGCAAGAATAACAATATCTGCCGCTGCAATCTCTTCTTCTGTTAATGCATTCTCTTTTCCGATTGTTCCCTGAGTTTCAAATTTTGCTTCGATTCCTGCTTTTTGTGCGGCTTTTTCCAGTTTCTCCTGAGCGATATAAGTGTGAGCGATTCCAACTGTGCAAGCACATACTCCAACGATTTTCATGGCTAAATCCTCCTATCATTTATTTATATTCAATGGTTTGTTTTTCTGTAATTTCAATATAACATTCACCCACCACGAACAGAAGTCCAGAAGATTTCAACATATTTTGCAAGGTACTGTATCGTTCTTGCTGCGAGGTGCGCGTCATACAATTGCATGACACAGTCCTACTCTTCAAATTCTTTCTAAAATCCCACTAAAAAAGGTCCACCGGACCTTTTTGTCGTATGCTTGGCAACAGCAAAAAGCGGATGCCTGACGACACCCGCTCTTTATAAGCTACTTCTTTATTCTCACATGATAAATTATCTTTATTTTTTTATTTTCTCCCAAATGACCGGAGCTGCAACACCAAGAACACTCAGAGCCAACATCATATAGCCGGAACATAACGTTCCCAGATTTCCAATAAAAATTCCTACGATACAAAAATCCGAATCTGAAAAAGATGTACCGGAAAGATTCAGATTACCTATGACCGGCATGACCGCAAGAGCCAATAAAGACAGAATGATTCCATGCACAAAGGCACCAATCAGACATCCTTTTAGTCCACCCCTTGCATTTGCAAAGACACCTGCACTTCCGCCACAGAAAAAATGTGCCGCTACACCAGGCACAATAACCGGCAAAAGCAGATTTCCCCTCACGGCATTCATTCCAATCAAGCAGGCCATCGTTACGATTCCTCCAAAAAATGACATCAGAAAACCAATCATTGCCGCATTCGGTGCATAAGAAAATAATACCGGACAATCCACCGCCGGCTTCGCATCTGGCACGATTTTCGCAGCAATTCCTTTAAATGCCGGAACGATTTCCGCAATAATCAGTCTTACTCCTGCCAAAATAATGTAAATGCCTACCGAAAACTTCGCTCCTTGTATCACTGCATAAATAATCCAATTCTGATACCCACCACTCTTATAAGAAATACTCAGTTCAGCAAGATCTGTTCCATGTACTGCAAGACCTGTGAGTAACAAAAAGATCACGGTCATTACAAGAAAAATACCAACTGTCGAATCTCTCATAAAAGATAGTTTCGCAGGAAATTTCACATCTTCCGCAGACTTTTTCTTCGTCTCGGCCGCCTCCTGCTGTTCTGTCTGCTGTTGCTCTGTCTTATTTTCTCCCATCAAGGCACCGACCTTTGCCGCGATCAGATACCCGACAATTGAAAAATGTCCAAGTGCAATGCGGTCATTTCCCGTCACACGTACCATTTCTTTTTGCATCATTGCCGGCAGATATGTCATCAAAGCCCCAAGTAACAATGAACCTGTGATCAGAATCTGCCATCCCGACATCTCCCCTGCATAAAGAACAACCGTCAAAAGACTTGCCATGTACAGTGTATGATGTCCCGTCAGGAAAATATATGGACGCGGACCAAACTTCGCCAGTAAAAGATTAACTGCCATCCCAAGAATCATCATCTCAGAAACAGTTGTTGCATACTCTTGAATCCCAAAAGCAGAAACCACTTCCATATTCGGAATGACTCCCCGTATATGAAAATCGTACTGAAATAATTCACCAAAATCTTTCAATGCACCGTTCTGTAAAAACTCGGAACCTACAGATAACATTACAAATCCGACAAGTGCTGTAACCGTTCCTTTTATCACATGATCCACAGGCTTTTTTTGTAACACTAATCCAACAAATACAATAAAACCTACCAATATTGCCGGGGTTGCTAAAATTTCCCGAATCGTCTGAAGCATCTGCATATCTGTTTCTCCTTAGCTTTTGATTTCTTCACTGTCATTGTTAAGGCTTCCTCTGAGGATGTCGCATACTTCTTTTGCATCTTCTGTTGCAGCCAGCACATCAATCTGTGGGCTCTTTGCAAGCGCTTTTCGTATATCACGCAAGATTCCCATGTGCTTTTGTTGATCCTCTACTACTAAAAGAAAAATAATCCTCGCCTTTTTCCCTTCCGCAAATGTAACCCCTTCCGGTGCAATTCCAATTGCAAGATCCAGATGCTTCACTCCATTTTCAGGTCTCGCATGCGCCAGAACCAAATCCTTTGTCACAAACATATACGGACCAGATTCGACCAGTCTTTTTATAATACATTGCACATAATTTTCATCAATGCTTTTTCTTTCTATCAATGGAAATGCAGTTGTATAAAGTGCTCTTTCCCAATCCTGCAAATGGTCTGGAAGCGCATATTTCCCCGTTTTTTCCCCTCTTTTTCTGCCATTACTTTCCAAAAAGACAATCCGATCCTCTGTCAGAAAATCTGTCAGTCTCCATACATCCGGACTAAGTATCGGCTGCTTTTCCTCTGAACCTTTCACAAAAAAACGTTCCAGATCATACCGGAGTTCTTTATATTTTTCAGGCAATACATACTTCTTCACGACCTGAAAAAGTGCATCCATATCTACAAATCCAATTTTACTGCGGATCAATGGATGATTTAAAATATTCTTTCTGTCAAAATCATTTAGAATCGGATTCACCACGATAACTGGTACGACTGTCTTCATTTTCACTGAACTGACAATGATGTCACACATGTTCTGTGGATTTACAATATCTGCCGCAGCATGAACACCTACAATTTTTGCCTGTGGCAACAGACGTTTTAATTCATGACTGATCATATTTCCTGTTGCCATTCCATTTATACAAACGACCAGAATCCGCAGCTCCTTCTCATCATGCTCTGCATATTCCAAATGTGCTCCAAAATGCATGACCAGATATGCCACTTCACTATCGGAAATCTGCGCCCGGATCTGTTGCTCCATATAACGCACCGCTGACCTAGTGACATCAAAAATGTATGGATACTCCCGCTTCACAGCCTCTGCCAGAGTATTTCCAATCTGAATACCAAACCGATAACGATAAATAGAAGCTTCAATATGGCGGTATAATTCCTGTATCAGCTTATCCTTCTGCGAAAATACGACACATGCTTTTCTTTCAAACTCAACCACCAGATTTCTTGCGATCTCCATAATGGTCTCATTTTTCTCAGAATCCGAGTCATTACTAGAATAAGATGAAAGCCTTCCTCCCAGAAAATGCAAAGTCAGATAAATTTTCTCCGTTTCTGATAATTCAGGAAAATATTCCTGTACAAAGTGATATTCTTTCGCAGACTGTACCTTCTTGATATCCAGGTCTGAAAAATACAACTGATTCTGTCCCCGTTCCATGATTGGAATCATAGCCGCAAGTGCAAGCATATCATTTCGCACATACTTAACCTTTAATACCTCTTCAATCTGCTCGAGTCTTTTTAAATTCTCCTCGACCTCCTCCATATTCAGAAAACTGATTTTCCCCATTTCAAAAAGAGGTTCCAACATATTAAAATACAAAAAGAAAATCGCACGCACATGAATCGCATCTCCATCAATCCAGTAACCTCTCTTCTTTTCATAACCAAGCTCCAGCTTATAACTGTAAAGCTGTGCAATTACCGCCTGCAGATCTGCAAAAATCGTATTACGGCTCACCTGACAGCTTTTCATCAGTTCTTCTACATATACTGCATTTCCAGAACTGATAATCTGACATATAATAATCTTCGTGCGCTCACTCGGTGTAAAAATGTAATCATCCTGCGACTTTTCTAATCCGACTGTCGATTCAATCCTTGCAGTCTCTTCCGCAGAAAAAGGCTGTACATAGCCACGCACCACTTGAAGACATGGCAATTCTTTCGTCTTTAGCCAGTCATTTGCCCGATCCAGCTCGTTATATACTGTTCTCGTTGAAACACCAAGCTCATTTGCCATCTCTTTAATACTCAGCGCACTGCTTCGTTTCGACATCATATTTATCACTTTTTGTGTCCGTTCATTCAGATATCCAACTGCCATATCATCAACCAATCTCCAACCATAAAATTCACAGCTTCTTTATCTTTATATGAAACTTTAGCTTTATATGAAACTTTAGCTTTCCATCCACACTTTTAACCGCTCTGCAGCCTGATCCGAATCCATCAGATCACTCAATCCCAAAACAGGAAGCTCACCTAACACATCCACAATCTCCTCAGATACCACATAAAGATCCGCATGATTCACCGGAGCCTCCGCAATTGAGCCAAATGCCACCTCAACTCCCGAAACTCCAAGCTTCTCCAGGGCCTCCTCCACTGTCATCTGTAACATAAGAGACGTCCCTACACCATTGCCACAACAACACATAATCTTCCGAATACGATTCATATTCCCTTTCCTCCGATTATATCTCACTTACCATATGTAAAATTATAACTGCCCCAGATTTGAAAATCAATTACGTATTCCACTTCACAAACAATTTTCTCCTCAAATGTATAAAGCTCTGCCTCTCCAAATGCTTTCCCCTGGCACATATGCTCCAACAATTTCATAAGCGAATCATTTGCACTATCTCACAATTTTATGAGCGAATTTAATACTTATATTTACAATTTCATGAGCGAATCAACTACATACATTTACACTTTTATGAGCGAATTGCATACATCACAACCAACGCAACATCCCATCATAAAATTCTATATTTAAGCACAAGTAAAAAGCACGCAGATGATTGTGTGATTTTCGTCATGACTGCGAGCATAGCTTGATTTTCGGAGCTTTGTCTGAGCCTGTCCTTTAGGCGAGTTTGCGTAGAAAATCAATAATATGCGGCGCAGCAGTCATAGAAAATCATTCATATCTGCGTGCTTTTAGTTGTGCAACTTATATTAAATTTTACCCTAGATGTATCCCATCAGTTTCGGCAGCCACAGGCTTAAGTTCGGGATATATGTTACGAGCATCAGTACTACAAAGATTGCTGCGAAGTATATGAGCAACTGTCTGAATACTGTCTCAATCTGTACTTTACCAACTTTAACACCAACAAACAGTGTTGTTCCAACCGGTGGTGTGATTGTTCCGATACACAGGTTGAAGATCATCATGATACCAAAGTGAATAGAGCTCATTCCAAGTGCTGTACATACAGGCAGGAAGATTGGTGTAAAAATCAGGCAGGCCGGTGTCATATCCATAAATGTTCCAACAATCAGAAGGATAATATTGATGAGGAACAGAATGACAAATTTGTTACTGCTGAATGAAAGCAATGCGGTAGATACCAGCTCTGGAATATTTGTAAATGCCATAACCCATGACATGATGCTGGATACACCGATCAGGAAAATGATGATACCTGTCATTTCAGCACTGTCCAGAAGGATTTTCGGCAATTCTTTAATCTTGATTGATTTGTATACAAACAATGACAGAAGCAAGCTGTATACTACGGCCACTACGGAACCTTCTGTTGCAGTAAAGATACCGAAGATGATTCCACCAATTACGATTACAATCAGAAGCAGACAAGGCAGAGCCTGAAGGATGATCTTTCCAGCTTCAGATGCTGTAAAACGTGTTTTTGCGCGGTAGCCTTTTTTCTTTGCAATCACATATACAACCAACATACAAGCGAGTCCCCAGAGAATTCCCGGAATGTAACCAGCCATGAAAAGGGCTGCTACGGAAGTTCCTCCACTGACCAGTGAGTATGTGATCATTACGTTACTTGGCGGGATCAGAAGTCCTGTCGGTGCTGTTGCAATGTTAACTGCTGCTGAGAAGTTCGGATCATATCCCTCTTCTTTCTCGATTGGTCCTATGATTGATCCCATAGCAGAAGCTGCTGCTGTACCAGATCCGGAAATAGAACCAAATAACATATTTGCAAGGATGTTTGTCTGAGCAAGTGCTCCAGGAGCGCGTCCTGTAATTAATTTTGCAAGATTGATCAGTCTTACGGCGATACCACCTTTATTCATAATATTTCCTGCAAGAATAAAGAACGGGATAGCAAGCAGGCTGAATACAGAGATACCGGAGAAGATTCTCTGGCATCCGGTCAGTACGGCTACATTCAGATCCATGATTGGAAGAATTGCACATACGGAAGATACACCAAGTGCTACTGCGATCGGCACACCAGCGATCAGCATGATAACCAAGAGGACTAAAATAATCAGTCCGGATACAAGTGCAGTGTTCATAATTATTTCTCCTCCTCTTCTTTTCTCTCGTAACCTTTACACAGATCAACTACATTTAAAATTCCATAAATCGCAATCAGGATTCCGGAAATCGGAACGACTGCATATACCTGTCCCATCATAACTCCAAGGGAAGCTGTCTTCTGAGTCATAGTCAGTCCCATAATGTTAAATCCACCATAGATCAGTACGATGACTGCAAATGCAATGACAAGGATTTCCAGCACGATTTCCAACACTTTTCTCTGTGCAGGTGCCAGCTTGTCTACGACAAATGTCATTCTCATGTGGTCACGTTTTCCGAATACATAAGCTGTTGCAAACATGGCCATCCATGCAAATGAATATGTCAGAAGCTCTTCGGAAATGGTACTCGGGTTATTAAATATGAATCTTGTGATAATCTGATAACTTCCTACAACTACCATTAATGCAAAGAGGAAGATACAAATGGTTCCAACAATTCTATCTAACCATTTTCTGATTGTATGTAATGTTTCCATTTATTTTCCCTCCCCTTCGTATTGTTTGTTATATTTCTGAATATGCTCATACAGATCCTTGATATTCGGATTGTCTTCCAGCATTTCTTTCTGTACGTTCTTTACTTTATCTTTGAAAAGACTGATATCCGGATAAATAAATTGAACTCCCATATCTTCTTCTGCTGTCTTCTTAGCGGTCTCTACATCTGTCTCCCAATCTTTGAGCTCTGTCTCTGTAGAAAGTCTTGCAGCTTCCTCAAATACTTCTCTGTCTTCCTCGCTCATGTCATTGAGGAGCTTGTAGTTTGCAATCAGAACGTCCGGAATCATCTGATGCATCGTGTAGCTGTAGTATTTTGCAACCTCACCATGCTTATTATCTGTCAGAGCAAGCTCATTGTTCTCTGCTCCATCAATAACTCCCTGCTGAATTGCTGTATATACCTCTCCAAATGACATCGGAGATGCAGCTGCGCCAAATGCATTACACATCTTGATACTTGCCGGGCTCTGCTGCACACGCATCTTCAGACCTTTCAGGTCATCTGGTGTATTGATTGCTTTCTTTGCATAGAAGTTTCTTGTACCTACGTTGTACCATGTTACAACCTGAAGTCCTGTATCCTCTGTAGATGCATAAATTTTATTCATGTAATCTGTATCATTCATAGCTGCAAAATAAGCGTCCTCAGATGTAAACAGATACGGCATACTGAATACTTCATATACATCGGCAAATATTTCAAGGTTCGGTGTTCCGGCAATCGTAAAGTCAATCGCACCAGTCTGAGTCAGCTCAATTGCTTTTGTCTGTCCACCAAGAAGCTCATTTGGATAAAGCTGAACTTCATACTTGTCACCGAGTTTCTCCTCGACATACTTTTTAAATGTCTCCATACCCTTGTACTCAGGGTGTTCCTCAGACTGTGAAAGAGCCACACGGATAATACGCTTCTTTGAAGAGGAATCCGATTTGCTTCCACATCCCGTTATCAGCATTCCTGCCATGCATACACAGACAGCTGCACTGACAATTCGTTTCCATTTCATCATCTTTGGAGTCTCCTTTCGATACCATGCTTTTCTGGTTAACTGTTATATTTTTGCAGCCTCTCACTCCTTCATTGTGTAAGAGCTTACATTCTGTTATAAAGTATATGTCAAAATCTTGACGAAAGCAAGGTCGTTTTTATTGACTTTTCCGACAAATTATTGTATCTATTTTTATACAATATACACAATTTATTGGCTGTTTTTATTTTTCCTTATAGTTTTAGAAGTTTTAATTTTTATTTGTGTAAGTGTTTACATCTTTTCGTGGCATATAAACTGAATTTTCAAACTTTTAGTACAGATTTCAAACTAAAAAAGGTCCACCGGACCTTTCTGTCGTATGCTTGGCAACAAAAGGCAGTTTCGGTAAGTCTGCTCTATTGGGCTGACTTTTACGAAACTGCCTTTCAACTTAGAACTTTGTAAATATGTGAAATTATCAAAGTACTATATCATTCTCTATTTTTATGTCTTTTTTGTCTTTTTTATTCTTACAACTTACATACGTTGACCGGCTTGCCGTCAAGATAAGCGGTCACGTTATCGAATACAATCTTTGCTCTTCTTACCATAGACTCCTCGGAGATGAATGCCTGATGAGGTGTCAATAATGTATTCTTAGCCTGAAGCAATGGATAATCTGCCGGGATCGGCGGCTCCATATCAAATACGTCAACGCATGCATATCCAAGCTTGCCATCATTCAGCGCTTTCGCAAGTGCCTCGTTGTCTACGATCGGTCCTCTTGCACAGTTGATGAAGATTGTGTTCTCATTCATAAGTGCAATCTTATCTGCTGACAGGAATCCTCTCGTCTCTGCATTCAGTGGAAGGTTCAGTGATACGATATCACTTGTTGATAATACTTCCTCTAATGATTTATACTCGATTCCAAGTGCTTTTGCTTCCTCAGACTCACTTCTGTTGTAAGCGATAACTTTAGCGCCAAATGCCTGGAATAATTTTGCTGCCATGAGTCCGATCTGTCCAAGTCCGATAATTCCGACCGTTCTTCCGCAGATTTCTTTTCCGCCAAGGCCTGCACTTGTTCCACCATTTCTTACAAGTCCGTCAGCTTTTACTACATGTCTTAATGCGTCAATCGCCATACCTATGATAAGCTCGGCAACTGTCTGGTTTGAGTACCCTGCTGCATTACAGATCATAATATTTTTCTCTTTACACTTGTCTGTTCCGATGTGGTCAATTCCTGTAAATGCTACAGATAACATCTTCAGTGCGTCCGCTTTCTCTACTACCTCTGTCGGATACGGATTGTTAGCGATCATAACAATGTCGCAGCCTTCACTTCTCTTGGCAAGTTCTGCTGAATCTGTTGTTTTGGTATCATAATATACGAATTCATGTCCCTTTTCTGTAATCGGTGCTGATAACTCATCAATAACTTCTTTTGATACTCCAATTGGTTCTAATAATGCGATTTTCATTTTTTTCACGCTCCCTTTCTGTCTGTATTTTATAAATATTATAACCTCATGTCAATACATGGATATACTAAAACTTAAATACATTTTTATCTATTTTTTTCAGGCTTTCTGTAAATCCACTCATAACGAAGCATAATTTTTACTTTCCGGTTCTTGCCATCTCTCAACACTTCAGCTTCAATTTGAAATAATTATGTCCGCTTGCCGTAAGCCAGTCTGCTATATGGCTCATAAATCTCTCCTCTCACACCGGCATTTCTGCCGGTGTTATTCCTGTTCTTTTTTCAAGAATGCCTCTTTTTTATACTTGTAAAGTACCTGAAGTAATTTTTCACCATCTACAGGTTTTGTCAGATGTTCATTCATACCTGCTTCTTTTGTCTTTCTCATGTCTTCTACAAATGCATTTGCTGTCATGGCAATGATCGGGACGCTTTTTGCATCAGCACGGTCAAGACTTCGAATCGTCTTTGCTGCCTCAATCCCATCCATATTCGGCATCATAATATCCATAAGGATTGCTTCGAGTTCGCCCTCCCGGCTGTTTTTAAATGCTTCTACTGCCTGAAGTCCATCTCTTGCGACCTCTACGACTGCCTTATCTTCCTCCAGCATAAACTGGGCGATCTCCAGATTCAGGTCATTATCCTCTACGACCAGGATCTTCATGCCACTAATGTCTGGTTTCTGTTCCTCTATGGTCTTTGGCACATTTTCACTGCGATTAATCGCAAATGGCAATGTTACAGTAAATGTGGTTCCTTCTCCTTCTTTACTCTCGACATCAATAGAGCCTGTCATTTCCCGGACAATTCTCTGGACAATGGACATTCCAAGTCCGGTTCCCTGATACTTTGTTCTGGCTTCTCCCGCTCCTTGTACGAACGGCTGGAATAATTTATCTTTTATGAAAGATTCACTCATACCGATTCCATTGTCTGCGACCTTGAATTCAAACAAAGCAGTCTTATCGTTCTGCATAATTTCGTTTACAGTCAGATGGATCTCTCCACCCTTTTTATTATATTTGACCGCATTACTGAGCAGGTTCAGAAGTATTCTTCTCATATGTAACGGGCTTCCAATCAGCTCATTATGGCAGATTCCCGTCATATCCCAAAAAACCGTCAATCCTTTTTCTTCTGCCTGAGTCTCCATAATGGTCTGAAGTTCTTTCATCTCCTTTTCCAGTTCAAATGGAATCTGTTCTAACTGAATCTTACCACTCTCCAGTTTACTCATATCCAGCACATCATTAAGGAGGTCCAACAGGTGTCCGGAGGCTTTTTGAATTTTATCCAGGCATTCATCTACCTTATTCTGGTCGGAACAATTCTTTTTGATAACCTCGACCATTCCCATTATGCCATTGATCGGCGTCCGTATATCGTGGGTCATATGTGACAGAAAGTCGCTCTTCGCCTGATTTGCCCGCATGACTTCCTGGCTGGATTTTTCTAATTCTGACTGATATTCCAGAAGCGTCGCAATGTAATGCTGCTTTCTGGAATAGTCTGCTTTTAGTATGCTCAGAAGAAACATAACAAATAACCATGTGATCAGATATGCTACATAAAAGACCTTGTTCTGCTCTATAACATAACTAAGGGAACGATTTCTTGAATAGTTCACGATCCATTTATTTTCCAGACTTGCAAGCGTTCCCTGATTCGCATAATACTTAAGGATCGTATTCATCTGGTCTCTTAATTCTTCTTTGTCTTCACGCACGCCAAATGTCAGGAAGCTGTTCATGATCGTAAGGCTTGGTACAACACTCAGATTTTCTTTCTCGATAATCTTCTCTGCAACAGCCTCATGGCAGATTCCATAATCCACCTCACCATTTTCGACTGCTTTCAAAATCTCTGAATTCGTGTTGTACTCCACATACTCGCACTGCAGATCAAATATTGTCATAATTACAGATCTTGCCATCACTGCAACTTTCTTGTTCGCAAGAGCACCGATACTCTCAATCTTATTCTTTCCATATATATTAAGCTGGTCTGTTGTCACCGGAACTGTCTTTAATACATGCTGCATATTTGAAAATGTCTCCAGACCGAGAATTGCATCTGCTTTTCCCTCCTCCAGATTCTGCCGGCACGTCATCCAGTCACCACACTCGAATTCCAGCCGCATTCCAAGCTGATTAGCAACCATCGTGATCAACTCCACGTTAAGACCGGATAAATTCCCGTCCGCATCATAAAATGACATTGGGCAAAACCCATCATCAACCGCCACGCGGAGTACCGGAGCACTCTCATCTGTCACTTCCTGCCTGACTTCTACGACTGGCTCTTTCGCAAATACGCCAATCTGAACCGCGGTAAAGAAAAGCGGAATACAAATTCCAACAATAATTGCAATCATTATCAGCATATTCATCTGTCTGTTCTTTATCATTTTCCCCTCTGTCATAGTATGTCCTCACGCCCTACAATTATCTCAAATTATCTCTAAGCTACCATTACTGCGATATGGATTGCAGAAATATGCAGAAAAATATGTTACAGTATCATGTACAGTATACCACTTTTTAGCATAACTGTCAGCTTCAAGTTAATCAATAGTGAAAAATCTATCCCAAAAGTGAATATAAATAATTCAAGAATGTCATCAGTATTTCTTACAACATTTAATTTCATCAAATTTTTAAATAACAGGTGCATTTTCTCCGAAAATATGGTTCAATAAATTCAAGTCGAACATTTTTTATTATTGCCAGGAGAAAACTGGCATTTGGAGGTTTTCATGACAAAAGAAGATATTAAATATCAGGCATATATCCAGATATTAAAAGAAGAATTAATACCGGCTATGGGGTGTACCGAGCCAATTGCTCTGGCTTACGCTGCTGCCAAAGCCCGTGAAGTGCTGGGCTGCATACCGGAGCGCGTACATATCGGAGCAAGCGGAAGCATTATTAAAAATGTAAAAAGTGTAATCGTTCCGAACACGAATCATTTAAAAGGAATCCCGGCCGCTGCTACAGCCGGAATCATTGCCGGAAATGCTTCTAAAGAACTGGAAGTTATCTCTGATGTAACAGAAGCACAGACAAAAGAAATGGCAAAGTATCTCGAAGAAACTGAGATTACCGTCGAGCATATTGATAACGGCTGTATCTTCGACATCATCGTTGAAGTATTTGCCGGAAAGGATTCTGCTAAAGTCCGTATTGCCAACTATCATACAAACATTGTAAGAATTGAAAAAAATGGAAAAATCCTTCATTATGTACCAGTTGAAGGTGCAAGCGAAGAAGGACTGACTGACCGTACTCTTTTGGATGTAAAGTCTATCTGGGATTTTATTAATATGGCTGACATCGACGATATCCGTGAAGTCCTGTCCCGTCAGATTGAGTATAACAGCGCAATCGCCGATGAAGGACTCGCCGGAAATTACGGTGCAAATATTGGAACTGTACTTCTTAATACTTACGGCAACGACGTCCGCACACGCGCAAAAGCTCGCGCTGCTGCCGGATCTGATGCGCGAATGAATGGCTGTGAGCTTCCGGTCGTTATCAACTCCGGAAGTGGAAATCAGGGAATGACCTGTTCTCTCCCTGTTCTGGAATATGCAAAAGAGCTACACACTAACGAAGATAAGACTTACCGCGCACTGGCACTTTCCAATCTGATCGCAATCCACCAGAAAACCGGAATCGGGCGCCTCTCTGCTTACTGCGGAGCTGTCAGCGCCGGAGCCGCTGCCGGAGCCGGGATCGCATACTTGTGCGGCGGTGGATATGAAGAAGTGATCCATACTGTTGTCAACGCACTCGCGATCGTATCCGGTATGGTCTGCGACGGAGCAAAAGCTTCCTGTGCAGCCAAAATCGCAGCTTCTGTAGATGCCGGAATACTTGGTTACAATATGTACCTGCAGGGGCAGCAGTTCTACGCCGGTGATGGCATCATCACAAAAGGAATCGAGGGAACCATTGATAATGTGGGACGTCTCGGAAAAGACGGCATGAAAGAGACAAATGAAGAAATCATTCGGATTATGATCAATGATTAATAAATGGAATTCATCTCAGGTAAAGATTTCAATTGACGAATGGACATGGAAGTAATATCATCAAAAGCGCAGGAAAACCGTTTCATTTATATGAGCGGATATCCTGCGCTGTTTAGTTTTACGCCAGGGAGAGATATTATGACACAGGATATGACGAAGGGTAAGATTATGCCCATGCTTATTAGATTTACAATTCCACTTGTACTGGGAAATCTGTTCCAGCTTACTTACAACGCCGTAGACAGCATTATTGTGGGACATTTTATCGGAAAAGAGGCACTGGCTGCGGTCGGTATCTGCAATCCGGTCACGACATTGGTCATTCTGTTTCTGAATGGTCTGTGCATGGGCGCGAGTATTCTGATCGGCATGTATTACGGGGCGAAAGATTACGACACTCTCTCACGCCAGATCAGTACGACTATGATTTCAGGAGCTGTATTTTCTGTAATTCTAACCGTTCTCAGTATTGGAATTGCGAAATCACTTCTCAGATTGCTACAGGTAGACGCATCTATTTTGGATATGACGACTTCTTACCTTCGCATCATATTTGTAGGGCTTATGTTTACATTTTTATATAATTTTTTCTCCAGCACATTAAGAGCTCTCGGAGATAGTAATTCACCACTGTATTTCTTGATCATAAGTGCGATTCTTAATGTTTTCGGAGATTTGTTTTTTATCATTGTACTGAAAGCAGGAAGTAATGGCTGCGCTGTTTCCACTGTTATCAGTGAGGCACTGTGTTGTATTTTCTGTATTATCTATGTGCAGAAAAAAGTACCACTCCTTCAATTAGGAAAGAAATGGCTCATTTTCGACCGTTCCCTGTTAAAGCGTACAATTACATACGGCTGGGCATCTGCAATGCAACAGGCAACTGTACAGCTCGGAAAAATCGGCGTTCAGACAATTGTTAATACTATGGGGGTGTCTGTTGCCGCTGCATTTACTGCGGTCAACCGGATTGATGACTTTGCCTATACTCCGGAGCAGAATATAGCCCACGCCATGACAGCACTTATGGCTCAGAATAAAGGGGCGAAAAGAAATGACCGGATGCGTGAAGGCTTCCGATGCGGACTGGTACTGGAAACCATTTACGGTATCCTCATTTTTATTGTCTGTTTTGTTTTTGCAAGACATCTGATGATGCTCTTTGTGAAAGATGAGGAAGTTATCGGGCACGGTGTTACTTATCTGCACCTGATTTCCATAATGTATATCTTGCCGGCTATCACCAATGGACTTCAGGGATTCTTCCGTGGAATCGGTGATTTGAAGATTACCCTGATCAGCAGTTTTGTCAATATGGGGCTTCGGGTTCTTGTTGCCGCACCGCTCGTACTTGTATGGGGATTTGGAATTGAAGCATTGCCGTTCTCCTACCTGGCAGGCTGGATTGGAATGCTAGTGGCAGAATTACCACTGTTGATACATACTTACAGAGAATCAAAAATCACCGGCTAATATTTAAGCTATGCAAACACTGCTTTCTCATTAGTAAATTTTTTACTTCTAGTATAGAATATTTTTGCGACCGGCATGAATACCGGTCGCATTTTTATATTAGCAAATTTACATCTGCTGTATACTATTTTCTTTTCTTAGCAACTACTGTAATACCTGCCATTCCTGCACAGGAAACTGCAAAGAGTGCAGCCCAGAGTAATACATTGTTTGTATCTCCTGTCTTAACTGAATTCACATTTGCTGCAGTCTTAGTTGCAGATGTAGTCTTTCCATTGTTTCCAGAATTACCATTATTACCTGTGTTACCGTTGTTTCCAGAATTACCATTATTGCTGTTGTTCCCATTGTCGGAACCGTTATTTCCATTATTGGAACCGTTATTTCCATTATCGGAACCATTATTTCCATTATTGGAACCATTATTTCCGTTATCTGTTGTTGTAAACTTCTCTAATGGAGGCAGTGCATTAATTCCAGCTTTCCAGTATAAATCGGCTAACGGATCATTCTCAGCACCGCTGATCATTGTTCCGTCTTCAATATGAGTGCTGGAACTGATAACTTTTACATTTCCATCAATAGCTTTTCCAGCCTCTGCTTTTTTCGATGTATTAGCTGTTGCTCCCTGAAGGAATACTTTTTTCGTTGCAATTGTTCCTTTTCCGGATACAGCATTTCCACCATTTCCCCAGAGAACATCTCCACCGATTGCAACTAACTTTCCGTCTCCTGTAATCTGACTGCCCTCTGTAAGGTCAATAGCTGTTCCACCGTGTGTATCAAGCAGTGTCTTTCCGCTTCCGCCGTAAGCTACAAGTGTTGTATCTTTATCTGCCAGAGTCAGAGTTCCGTTTACACAGAGTGCTGTCTGTCCGATATCGCTTCCGCTATCATCACCTAATATAGCTACCGTACCCTTTACGGTTACATTTCCATTTGCCACTACAACCGGCTCAGAAGTTGTACGGTCTGTCAGATCTCCATTTGCAAGATAATTTGCATGAGAGTAAATTGCTGCATTTTCCAAAACAGCACCGTCTGCAAGACGAAGTTGTCCACACAGAGACGCTCCTGTTGTAAATTCGTTGTTGAAAGAATCATAGTTCATGGAAAATGTTCCTCCGCTCTGTACATCTATAATTCCCTGTACAACAGAATCGGAAAGTGTTAGTTTACCACCATTTTCTACAATAATATGTACACTGCTGAGTACTTCCATATTTGTCAGTGTCAGATTGCATCCACTCGGAATATAAAGTGTCTGAGGAATATTTCCAGCTACGACCTGCTTCCACGCAATGTCATACCCCAGATATCCGTAAGTTCCGCTCTCGTGGGAACCGAACCATGCCTCCAGATACGCTGGCACACGGACGCTCTCTTTCTCACCGTTTACATTACTTCCAAATTTACTGATCGCCCATGGTTCCATAATATCCCATGCATAGAGTCCATTTCCATAATCTTTAAAATTCTCTTTCTTCATCTGGTCTGCAAGAGTTTCCTCGCCGCTGTAAATTCTGAATGGCAGTGTGTTGCTGACTGCGCTGCGTCCCTGCTGATCCTCAACGGACACAGAAACCAGATAGCTTCCAGGATCTTTTGGCGTACCGCTAAGTGTCAGATCACTGCTGATCGTCATATAAACGCCCTGCATACCGCTGTCATTGTCTGCAGATGTTCCTTTTGCTGTATCCGGAACGATGCTGACACTGCATTTGCTTCCATTCAATTTAATCTGAGCCATATTATCCAACTCTTCCCAATCCTTGTCAGCAACGTCTTTTCCTTTTTCTACCAGTGCGCCGTATACTTTCACTGCACTGTTCTTATTGCTTGAGGAACCGCCGACACTGGCGCTGGACACTCCATCGTAATTTTTCTGTCCTACGATTGCCGCCTCAAATTCTCCTTCGATTTTTACATGAAGCTCGTATGGATCTCCCTTGCCATCATCTTCTACAAGAGAAGCGTTTCCATTTGTATCAATGACAAGCTTAAATGTCAGGTCATCATATCCATTTGCAGAAATTGCAACTACATCTCCGCTTTTCAGTGCCGGAATTTCAGGATTAGCGACAAAGTCTTTTGCTGCAAAGATAAGTTTATTGTTATCTGTATCTTTTTTGTATGCTCCACCTGATGACAAGCTATAGGACTTCTCTCCCCATGATGTAGCATTTACCTTCACATCTGTAATTTTTCCTACATAACCATCTGCATTTTTGAATTCAAGTTCCCAGTTATTTCCAAAGGAATCTGTTCCAATGCTGACCTGGCTTAATTCAATTACACCATTCTGTACCGGTGCTTTCTCCTTAAATGTCGCGGATACTGTGACATTTTCTGCCGGCATTGTAAATGTATAAGTTTCTCCAGAACCGGTCACGTCAACATTTTTATTGTTCTCAGTTGTTACTGTCACTGCATCAATCTCGTAGTTTTTAGCCGGTGTTGCTGTTACAGTCACTGTATCTCCTGCTTTCAGGTCTTTATCTTTATTTAGTGCTACTGTACCGTTAGACGCTTTCTCTGTCTTTGCTGTGTATGTAGCCTCTGTATTTCCACCAGTTGTATCTTTCTTTACAGTTGCTGTGTACACATCTTCTTTTGTAATTTCTACTATTAAATCATGATATCCCTTTGCCGTAACTTTGACCATTGCAGGGAATGTAAGATCACTTGGAATTGCAAACTTCAATGCCGTGTAGTTTCCATACGCACCCATCACATTTCCAACTTCCCAGATTTTCGTATCTGAGCTAAAGCTGTTGATTGATTGTTTTTTATATGCTTCTCCATTAACTGTGACACCATCAATTGCATTCATCCAGGTCGTATCTTCAAATTCCAAATTCAAAACGGTGGTCCATAAACCACTACTTGTACATGATTTTACTTCCGTCGGTACTGCTTTCCCCTCTGCTGCCATTACAGGAGTAACTGTCATGGACAGTAAAAGTAACACTGACAGGAACAATGATGCAATTCTTTTCCAATTCTTTTTCATTTGTCTCTCCTTCATTATTTTCTAAATTTTGTTGATAAATTTTTTCGTTTCAATCGCACAAAATATGTTGCCGGATCCCTCCTTTCATGCTATATTAATCAAAGATTTGTTAGCACGTTCTAACTGTAATACAAAATGCTACCAATAATTCCCATAATTGTCAATTTTATATTTATTTATTGATAATTATTCTTAATTAAGCATATATATTTCTTTGTTTATTTTATAATTTACATTGTAACAATATTATTTCGTTTTATTTTACTCTAAGGAGAAGTGACATGAAAAAGTGCATACCTGTGTTACTTATGCTTACAATATTAATATGTGGATGTTCCAAGCAGGCTCAGGAATCAACATCTGAGCCGGTTTCAGATACATTTTTCGCCATGGATACGACTATGGATTTTCGTATTTACGGTGATAAAAGTCTTTTACAGGACGCGCAGAATGTTATCACAGATCTGGAAAAGAAAGTGTCTGTCACAGATTCTGACAGTGAGATTTATAAAATCAATGAAAATGGTTCCGGAATTCTAAGCGGTGAAGCTGACACTCTGATGAAAAATGCTCTTGAAATGTGCCGGCGTACCAACGGTGCTCTGGATATTTCCATCTACCCAATCGTAAAAGCATGGGGATTTACAACCGGAAGCTATCAGGTTCCTGACGAGGAGACAATTCAGACGCTTCTGACTAAAGTAGATTACACACAGATCCAATATAACGAAGCATCTGGAAATGTCACAATTTCGGAAGGTATGACCATTGATCTTGGCAGTATTGCCAAGGGCTATGCAGGTGAACTTGCAGCCCGGACATTGCGCGACAAAGGTGTCACTTCCGCGCTTCTGAACCTTGGCGGAAATGTACAGACGATCGGTTCTAAGCCGGACGGATCAGCCTGGATCATCGGCATCAAGGACCCGAAAAATCCAGACACTGCCATGATGGGACTGTCCGTCACCGACCAGGCCGTTGTGACCTCCGGCGGTTACGAGCGTTATTTTGAACAGGACGGACTCACTTACTGGCATATTATGGATCCTGCTACCGGACACCCTGCCAAGAGCGGGCTTCTGTCCGTCACAGTCGTTGGGGACAAAGGAGGAATTTGCGATGCCCTCTCCACTTCACTATTTGTCATGGGTCTGGATAAAGCGTATGACCTCTGGGCGAAAAGTGATGATTTCGAAGCCGTGTTCGTAGCAACCGATGGAACTGTTTACATCACAGATGGATTAAAGGATAAATTTTCATTGGCGCAAGGATATGAAGATACATCTGTAAAGATTCTGACACGTTAAAAATATATCAACATTGCTATAGTAAAGCAACCTGTTTTCAAGTAAAATATCTCATGATTTTGTCATACCTGTTCCCTGTGAGCAGGTATTTTTTTGTATAATCTTACATTTTTTTATTCTTTCAATAAGATTAAATTGTAATTCCGGTTTTAACGTGACATAATAGAAAGGTAGTGTTAAGAAAATTTTAAAAGAAAGTTAAGTGTATGTAAATAACTGACGACAAAGGAGAAAATTATGGGAATATTTTCTATGGTATTGTCATTGTTAAGCGGAGTTGCTTTATTCCTGTTCGGTATGTCTTTGATGGGGGATGGACTCAAACAGGTTGCCGGTAATAAACTGGAAGCATTTCTCTACAAAATGACCAATACGCCACTGAAGGGAGTCGCACTTGGTACAGCTGTCACAAGTGTTATCCAGTCTTCCGGAGCAACGACTGTCATGGTTATCGGTTTTGTTAACTCTGGTATGATGAAGCTTCGCCAGGCCATCGGTATTATCATGGGAGCCAACATCGGAACCAGTATTACCGGTTGGATCTTATGTCTTTCTTATATAGAAGGATCCAACGGAATTGCCAGTATCCTGTCATCTGCCACAATCGCAGCGGTTGTAGCAGTTATCGGTATCATTCTTAGAATGGCGAGCAAAAGAACCGTCCACCGGAATATCGGGGATATCATGCTTGGATTTGCAATCCTCATGACCGGTATGCAGACCATGAGCGGGGCCGTCGCACCACTTCGCGAAAGCAAAATATTTATGGATCTGTTAACAACATTTTCAAACCCAGTCATTGGTATCCTGGTAGGTATTGTATTTACCGCCATCCTGCAGAGTGCCTCAGCAACAGTCGGTGTATTGCAGGCTTTATCTGTAACAGGACTGCTTACATTTTCCAGTGCATTTCCGATCATCCTCGGTATCGGTGTCGGAGCTTCCTGCCCGGTTCTGATTTCCGCGATCGGAGCGAATAAAAATGGTAAAAGAACTGCTCTTGTATACTTGCTGAATGATACCTTTGGAATGTTGCTTTGGTCAATCGGATTCTATATCATCAATGCATTTGTACATTTTTCATTCCTGAATACGATTATGACGCCAGTGTCCATCGCACTTTTAAATACGGTTTTCCGTCTTGTAACAGTCTGTATTTTGTTTCCATTTATCCCGAAACTGGAGCAGCTTGTATGCTGGTTCGTTAAAGACAGTGCGGAAGAACTGGAAGATGAAGCAGACTTTGATCTTCTTGAGGAGCGTCTTCTTGACTACCCTGCACTGGCACTCGGACAGTGTCACCGTGCTATGAGCGGTATGGCAAGAAAACTTCGTAAAAATGTCAATCGTGCTATGAATCTGCTGAATGATTTTCAGTTAGCTAAATTCGACAAAGTTCAACGAAAAGAAGATTTGATCGACCGCTACGAATCTCGTCTGGGCGACTATCTGATCAAGCTTACCAAGCATCCGATGAATTCTGTTCAAACAAGACAGGTTTCTTTGTATTTACATATGATTAATGACTTTGAGCAGATTGGTGATCATGCCTCCTGTATTGCTCACATGTCTAATGAAATGAATCAGAACAAAACACAATTTTCCGAAGAAGCATGGGATGAACTGAATGTTGTTATGGAAGCTGTCCGCGAGGAGATTAATACAACTTGCAAAGCGTTTTTGGAAAATGATAAAGAACTCTCCCAGAGAGTTGCGCCACTTGGAATGGTCATTACAACTTTGTGCGATGAACTCAAGATTCGCCACGTTGAACGCATGAGCAACGGAGCCTGTGGCCTGGAAGAAGGGACGGTATATTCGGATATCCTGAACAGCTTCACACGTATCTCTGCCCACTGCGCAAGCGCAATGGTAGCACTGTCAAAGAACAGCGAAGAGCCTGTGGATATCCACATTCACAACTCAAGAGTATATCCTTCCGACACGAAAGAATATAAGACCTATCTGGCAGAATATAGTCAGAAATATGAACTCATAAAAATTGAGGAACATATTCGAAGCATGGAACCGGAAGAAGTAGAATAAAAAATAAAGGTATCATCGCGAGATGATACCTTCTTTTTATTCTACATTTTTCTTTTACATGCGCTCCATCAATGCATCATAGACTTCTTTTGCAACTGCCAGTTTATAAGCCAGTCTTGTAGGCTGCGGTACTAATTCAACATAATATGACTGTACTTTTCCATTAAGAACAATCGCGAAATATACTTGCCCCGGAACAGATGCCTCCGGGTTTGCCGGGTCAATATTTCCCATTGTACCCGTCACACCAATCCCGATATTTGCCTCATATGTTTTCACACAGGCTTTCGCCATAGCCTCCGCTGTCTCCTTCGAATATACTGTGTACTTTTCCAAAATCTCGACAGGAACACCCTGCATGATTTTTGCTTCGTTGCAATAGGTGACGAAAGCTCCTTTTAGCACTGCCGATGAGCCTTCGGTATCCGTAATCAGCGACGCAATCTGCCCTGAAGTCGCAGATTCCATTGTTGTAATCGTCATACCCCGCTCAATTAAAAGCTTTGTCAATTTTCTATAATCGTGTCTGATATCTGATTCGTTATATATTTTTTCCATATCATAAATCCTCCACAAAAAATTATAACACATATAACAATATCCCCTACAGATATAGGCTATTATATCGTTCCCGGTTAAACAAATAGGCAGAGAACGTTAAACAATTTCTAAACAACCTTTATTCTGCTATATTGATTTCTGGCTAAACGGACGGTATCGCTGCGTTGTTTTCGCATATTTACTGATAACGCCAATCTTCTAAACTGGTGCTATGTCAATTAAATACTTCATAGTGCCTGACACCTTGTATAGTTATAAACTCAGTAGTTTGTACTATTCTCGTAACCATCTACAGATATCAACCACTTGCACTCCTTTATAATCATAAGTTTCATGATGTGTTCTTGCGATTATCATCTTAGGATATGCATCTCTTATTGCAAGCAAAGGCGAATATTCTCTTTCAAATGTTTTTTCATCTGAAATATTATCGCTTACCTGAATATATATTTGAATTTCACGTTTCTTTGCTACAAAATCCACCTCTTTTTTATATAGTTTTCCTACATATACCTCATATCCTCTCCTACACAACTCCAGATAAACAATATTTTCGTAAACTCTTCCAAAGTCCATGTTTCGTGTACCATTGACTGCATAACGAAATGATGTATCACAAAGATAATATTTACTATTATTTGCCAGATATTTTTTCCCTTTTAAATCATAGCGTTTTGCCTCATAGAACAGAAATGCATTTTTCAAATACCCAATGTATTTTGACACCGTCTTTCTGGTTATCTCGCTCTGGTCATTTTTTAAAGTTTTGCTGATATTATTAGGCGAAAGTAAATTACCGATGTTATCCATCATAAATTCAGATATGTTGGTGAACTCTGATTTATTTCTTATCTTATACTTTTCAACCAAATCTCTGATAAGAATGGTTGAATACACATCCCTAACGTAATCATACTGTCTGTCCTCGGTCTTATATACATAAGATCCAGGCATACCACCAGTTCGGACATACTGATCAAAAGCTTCATCATACCTGTCTGTAATTCCATAATAAGTTAGATATTCCACGAAAGAAAATGGATATATTTTTATTTCCATCGTTCTTCCGGTAAAAAGTGTTGCTAAATCTGAGCTTAGCAAAAATGCGTTTGAACCGGTAATATAAATATCATAAATTCCTTTTGTATAAATACTATTAATTGCAAGTTCAAACTGCGGGCATAGCTGAACCTCATCAATCAATAAAACATTAGTCATTCCCTCTTTGTACTGATCCAAGATATACTTATGCAATGCATGATACTCCAACAAATGATCAAACTCTAATTCCTGAAGGTTTATCATAACAATATTTACCGGTTCCTCTAATGACTGCAAATAAGAAACAAACCCTTGCAGCAATACCGATTTACCGCTTCGTCTGATGCCCGTAATTACTTTTATATCCGGTGTCCCATACAATTCAATCAGTTCGTTTAAATACT
>ENA-OUQP01000234-OUQP01000234.1-human-gut-metagenome-genome-assembly--contig:-NODE-234-length-59245-cov-20.218534_pt1 | contig 59245 bp, 52 predicted proteins | sample MGYA00237951_ERZ548836 | MGnify/ENA primary metagenome ERZ548836 (study PRJEB26490, sample SAMN05194702) | human gut metagenome | biome: terrestrial biome; feature: human-associated habitat; material...
GCCAATGTGAGGTAGCGAGAGCGTGCCTTCGGGGAATTCGTTCATTTGCACATTCTAAAACCTCCGCAAATTTTTATTTGGCACTTGAAAAGATCCCACGGAATTTTTTCTTGTAAGCTGTCTTTTTATTTCTTGGCACTTTTACTGCCGCTTTCTTATGGATTCCCTTAAATGCCTGTTTTCCGACTTTCTTTAAAGTGCTTGTTTTCACAGTGATCTTTTTCAGATTTTTGCATCCGGAGAATGCTTTTGCACCGATTGTGGCAACATTTTTGCCAATCGTTACGCTGGTGATTTTCTTTTTGCCTTTCAGGGCATTTGCCTTGACGGAAGTGATGCGGTATGCAGTATTGTTGATCTTCACGGAAGCGGCGATCGATACTTTTTTCACATTCTTATCGGCAAGACCTGCAAAGGCAGCGGTTTTCTTTGCGGTATTCGTGATCTGATAAGAGTACTTGCCAACAGCAACGATGTCTCCCTTTTTCAAACCCTTTGTTGTATCGGAAGTGCCAGGGTTGGACGGTTGATTGTCTGTCGGCTTATCCGGAGTAGGAGTTGGTGTTGGATCCGGAGTAGGATCTGGTTTTGGTTCCGGATCTGGTTTTGGTTCCGGATCTGGAATCGGGTCTGGATCTGGAATCGGGTCCGGTGTGATCTCTTTTGTAAGTTCAGAAGCGAACGTTACTTGTTTGCTGTTTGTTTTATCAGTTCCGGTGACACGAAGGGTGTAATCTTTTGTTTTATCCAATGTATCCAGGGAAACGCTGCCGTTTGCATCATAAGCTGTTGTTTTGGAAATGGATGTTCCGTTCTGGGCGGTCAGTGTCAGAGTTACATCACGCAGCCCATTTGTATAAGAAGCAAACTGATTCATGGCAAGGGAAGCCTGATCATCTTTCTGCTCTGCAACGACTTTGATATTGGAGGCATCTGTCCAGTCACTCAGTGCATAAGAGAAATTTGCCAGTTCGGAATTTGCCTGATACAGGTTCAGCTCTTTGATGATCTGCTGGAACATGGCGATGTTGCCGCGTCCGTTTGGATGCAGGCCGTCCGGTGAGAACCAGCCACAGTTGAGGCTATCTGCATCTGCGTAGTTTGGATTGCTCAGGTTGTCATTGCGAACCGTATCGTGATAATTGTTCCAGTTTTCAAGATGATTGACAACAGCGATCTCCAGTCCCGGTATTTCTGTTTTCATTTCTTTTGCTACTTCCGGGATCGAAGCAAAGAACGCCTCGAAAGTCTCCTGACGCTGACCATAATTGATCATTGCACATGGAACACGCAGAACAATGCGGGTATTGGCATTGTTTTTGTGAATTTCACGAATCAGAGTTTTATAACGATTCTTGAATTCGGTAACGCTGATCGCACCGTTGCTGGTGGAGCCGGTAGCTGCAACGTTGTTTTCACCATTTTTTGCACAGTCGTTTGTGCCGAGCATAATGACAGCGACATCCGGCTGGTAGCGTTTCAGCCGCGTTTCAATCTGATCCAGAGTCGTTGCGATGGTGGCGTTGGAAACGCCGGTATTGATTACAACGTCATCTTTTCTTCCGAGTTCATCCAGATATTTGGCAAAAAGCTGCGGTACGTTGTCGTAGCCGTTTGTTACAACGCCATGAGTGATACTGTCGCCCATAAACAAGTAAGTTAACGATTTTTTGGATTTCAGCAAATCGGAGAAATCGTACTCAGAATCGGAAGTTTCAGAAATAAGTGTACCGGTAGAGCCATCCGTAATCTTGATGCTGATCGGTTTATAGGTTTCCGTTACACCATCGGAGCGGCTGTTGTCGCTGACCGTCAAAGTGTAAGTTTCTCCTGCCTTCAGACCGGATACCGTGAAATCAGAAGCAGAAGCACTGCCGGAGAAAATCTGTCCGTTACTGTCCGTCAGTGTGTAGGTAAGTTTTGCACCGGAGTCAGAAACGCCGCCTGCATGAACTTCCAGAGTGGTGTCGTTTGCTTTTGCGATAATCTGATCAGCATTTTCCTTCTTTTCTGTGCGGTAAGAGCCTGGTGCGAGGTTTTTCAGGTGAAAATTGTAGGAAGTTGTACTGCTTCCGAAGCCAAGTGCGTTTTTCAGAAGGTTTGCAGCCGCCTGATGACCTTCCAGTGTCAGAGTGCCGTCATCGTTGATATTGGAAACTGCGATAGAAGAGAAATCTACGATTTTTGCATCTTCAGAGACAACAGCATCAATGGCAGCTTTGTAAAGAGCAATGTTTGTATTCTGCACAGGGTCTTTGGATGGATAAGGGGTGATCACAACGGCAAGTTTTCTGGAAGCATTGATTTTATCCACCAGTTTTTTCAGATTTTCTTTGAAGGTATCCAGTCCTGCCTGGCCTTTGCTGTAGTCTTCGGCACCAACTGAGATGGCTACTGCCTCCGTGTGGTAAGCATCGATCTGTTTGTCGTAATCTGCAAGAATAGAAGCAACATCGGAACCGCGACGGGCTGTATTGAATACGAAACGTCCTCTTTCAATATAGCTGCCGCCGCTGCGCATGGTATCCTCAAAAAGCCCAATCCAGTTACGGATGGTAGAGGAGTTTTTAAAATCGGCAACCGCCTCTGTACCGCCGGTGAAGAGCCATGTCTTGCCGGTTCCGCTCTGACGCATGGCATTGAGTTTGGCAGTGACCGAGCTGACCTGTTCGTAGGAGATGGATTTCAGGTCATCCATTCTGTAGGCTTTGTCGATCACGGTGATAAAATCAATCTTACCGTTAAAATTGGCAGAAGCGTAGTCGTTGTTGTTGACACCGACATAAGAACCGCCGCCGATCTGAAGCAGGTTGTAGTCTGCCCCGGCTCCCTGGTTAAAGCCTGCTTTCCAGGAACTGCCCCAGGTGTTGGAAGCATAGTTCAGGTCCGTGCCGTCCACGGCGATGCGTACGTTGTCATTGACATAATTAAGAGACGGCAGGAAACTGATAGCAACGGTATGCCAGTTTCCATCGGCAAGGCTGACATTGAAAGAACCCTTCAGGCCGCCGGCAGGTGCACCATCTGCTTTTTTTGTATTACGCATCACAAGACGCAGTTTGCCGTCACGGATCGAGACCGTCATATTTTTACCGGTGGTGGTCAGTGCATCGGTACCGGCACCAAAGAGCAGACCATCGGATGAAGTCTTAAAACGAAGGATGATCGTCTGATCGTTCTGAGTCGTTTTCAGATTTTTCAATACATCCATGTACTTGGCATTTTTGGAGTAATCGATTCCGCCGGAACCATCAAATGACTGACCGGACAGATCAAGATCAAATGCTCTTTTGCTGCTCTGAAGCTGCAAAGCCTCGCTTCGGACAGAGGCAGAGGTTATGTCCTCTTCTGATATTGGTGCCGGGAACTGTGACTGGATATAAGCATCAGACAGCACATTTCTGGCAGAATAGTCGCTGGCAAGAACAGAAACAGATGCAGGCGAAACGACGGATGAGGTCAGTATGCCGAAAGCAAGCCCCATAGACAATAATCCATGTTTTGTTTTTTTACTTAAAATCATATTTTTCTCCCTTATTTTTGTGATGTCACAAGATGTCTGTTCAGTTTCTATGTGCCGGAGTCTATCTCAAACCTGTATTAGTACAGTGTACTCATGCAGCTGTAAAATCTGACAGATCTCCTTACTGCAAAAAGAAATAGGAATCTTTTGTGAAACGCCGTGACAAGCAAAGAGCCATTATCGTTATTGTCCATATGATTCTTAACGTCATCTACCAGATGCTGCCTACGGACATCCTGTGTAAGTATTGCATGGTTTTATGGCTTTTGAGCCTGGTATCTTTACAATACCGATAATTATGCACATATAATAGCATATATTCTGTACATATTCCACAAAAATATATTTTGCATTATATAGAAAGAAAAATAGGCTTGCAATTTAAAAAGACAGGTGCTATACTGATATTCGGACTTTGCGGAATTACGCAATTTTTATGTCCATTTGCACCTGATTTTAGGGGTAACATTGGTGAAAGGAGGCAGAACCATGAAGGTTAGATCATCTGTAAAACCGATTTGCGAAAAATGCAAAATCATCAAGAGAAAGGGAAGCATCAGAGTCATCTGTGAGAACCCGAAACATAAACAGCGTCAGGGTTAATTTATAACAAACTGAGAACTGTTTATTTGAATTAAGTGCGGCTGCAGTATGAACCGCCAGGCGGCGTTGTTTATGCTGATAACAATATATATGGGTGAGAAAGGGACGACAGTCCCGTGTGTCAGAAGATATCGGCTGACTGTCGCAGACCATGATATATTGCTTGTAATACCGGATTTGTGAGTACCGTCGCAAATACGGAAAGGCTGTACGGTTTTTGTGCGGCTGGGCGGACGGTTTTGCCGTAAGCCTCAATTAGGGACAATATAAGGAAGAATGAAAATGTACACATCATTTCAGACGTTATCATACCCGGATGGCGGGCTGTACATAACATTCTCAAAGAAAATGGAGGAATAATTACATGGCACGTATTGCTGGTGTAGACTTACCAAGAGAAAAACGTATCGAAATTGGTCTGACTTACATCTACGGTATCGGTAGAGTAAGCGCTAACAAAATCCTTGCAGATGCAAAGGTTAATCCGGATACTCGCGTAAGAGATCTGACTGACGAAGAAGTAAGCAGAATCCGTGACGTAATGGACGAGCATTATACAGTAGAAGGTGATCTGAGAAGAGAGATCGCTCTGAACATCAAGAGACTTCAGGAGATCGGATGCTACAGAGGAATCCGTCACAGAAAAGGTCTTCCGGTTCGTGGTCAGAAGACTAAGACAAACGCAAGAACAAGAAAAGGTCCTAAGAGAACTGTTGCAAACAAGAAGAAATAAGACCTGAGCAGGAAATTGCAAAGCAGATCAAGTTAACTATAGAAAGCGAAAAGAAAGTAGGTTAGTTTAAAATGGCTAAAAAAGTTACCAAAAAAGTGACAAAAAAGCGCGTTAAGAAAAACGTTGAACGCGGACAGGCACATATTCAGTCATCTTTCAATAATACAATCGTAACTCTGACAGATGCAGAAGGAAATGCTTTATCATGGGCAAGTGCCGGTGGTCTGGGATTTAGAGGTTCAAGGAAATCTACTCCGTATGCAGCACAGATGGCTGCAGAGACTGCAACAAAAGCAGCTCTGATTCATGGACTCAAGACGGTAGATGTATTTGTAAAAGGACCGGGTTCAGGTCGTGAAGCAGCAATCCGTGCTCTTCAGGCATGTGGTCTGGAAGTAACAAGCATCCGCGACGTAACACCTGTTCCACACAATGGTTGTCGTCCACCGAAACGTAGAAGAGTCTAATTAGGAGGTTAGCGAAATGGCAGTAAATAGAGTTCCTGTTCTTAAAAGATGCAGATCCCTGGGTATGGATCCGATTTACTTAGGATATGATAAAAAATCCAATAGAGAGCTGAAGAGAGCAAACCGTAAAATGAGTGAGTACGGTCTGCAGCTTCGCGAAAAACAGAAAGCAAAATTCATCTATGGTGTTCTGGAAAAACCTTTCCGTAACTACTACAAAAAAGCTGAAAAAATGCCGGGTATGACAGGTGAAAACCTGATGGTTATGCTGGAATCCAGACTGGACAGCGTAGTATTCCGTCTTGGTTTTGCAAGAACAAGAAGAGAAGCAAGACAGATCGTAGATCATAAACACGTAACAGTAAACGGTAAGCAGGTAAACATTCCATCTTATCTGGTAAAAGCCGGCGACGTTATCGAAATCAAAGAAAAATGCAAATCTATGCAGAGATATAAAGATATCGTAGAAGTAACAGGCGGCAGACTGGTACCGGAATGGCTGGATTGCGATATGGAAGCACTCAAAGGTACGGTAAAAGAGCTTCCAGCAAGAGAAGTGATTGATGTTCCTGTAAACGAGATGCTTATCGTCGAGCTGTATTCTAAGTAATAAATAGCACCGTACTACGGTGCGTAGAACCCCTCATACACCAAATAACCCAACAAGGAGGGACTATATGTTCGATTTTAATAAACCTAAAATTGAAATAGCTGAGATTTCAGAAGATAAGAAATACGGAAGATTTGTTGTTGAGCCTCTGGAGAGAGGTTATGGTACAACACTCGGCAATTCACTTAGAAGAATCATGCTCTCATCTTTACCTGGAGCAGCAGTAAGCCAGGTAAAGATCGAAGGTGTACTCCATGAATTCAGCTCAATTCCGGGAGTAAAAGAAGACGTTACAGAGATCATCATGAATATCAAGTCCCTTGCTATTCAGAACAACAGCGAAACAGATGAGCCGAAAGTTGCATACATCGAGTATGAAGGCGAAGGCGTTGTCACCGCTGCTGATATCAAGGCAGACTCCGATATCGTAATCATGAATCCGGATCAGGTTATCGCAACCCTGAACGGCGGTACAAACTGCAAACTGTATATGGAACTGACCATCACCAAGGGCAGAGGCTATATCAGTGCGGATAAAGGTAAAACAGATGATATGCCGATCGGTGTGATCGCAGTAGATTCTATCTACACACCGGTTGACCGTGTAAACTATAAAGTCGAGAATACCCGTGTAGGTCAGGTAACCGATTACGATAAACTGACCATGGATATCTGGACAAACGGAACACTGGCTCCGGATGAGGTAGTCAGCCTTGCAGCAAAGGTTCTGAGTGCTCATCTGAATCTGTTCATCGATCTGTCTGAGAATGCGAAATCAGCAGAGATCATGATTGAAAAAGAAAGCAATGAGAAAGAAAAGGTTCTGGAGATGAACATCGACGAACTGGAACTTTCCGTACGTTCTTACAACTGCCTGAAGAGAGCAGGTATCAATACAGTAGAAGAGCTTTGCAGCAAGACTCCGGAAGATATGATGAAAGTTCGTAACCTCGGACGTAAATCACTTGAAGAAGTACTTGGCAAGCTGAAAGAGCTGGGATTACAGCTCAACCCGAGCGAAGAATAAAATTCAACCCGAGTTATATACAGTGCAGGCGGATAGCAGCCTTGGCAATCCCGGCACTGGACATTATGGACAAGACAGCATCTGTCAAGTAAGCCCGAAGAGCATTGGCAGATGTTCCACAAATGGAGGAAAATAAAATGGCAGGTTATAGAAAACTTAGCAGAACAGCAGACCAGAGAAAAGCCCTGATCAGAGGACAGGTTACATCTCTGCTGTATCATGGAAAAATCGTTACTACAGAACAGAAAGCTAAAGAAATCCGCAAAGTTGCAGAAGGTCTGATCGCTCTGGCTGTTAAAGAAAAAGACAACTTTGAAACAGTTACCGTTACTGCTAAAGTAGCACGTAAAGACAAAGACGGTAAGAGAGTAAAAGAAGTTGTAGACGGCAAGAAAGTAACTGTATACGATGAAGTACAGAAAGAAATCAAAAAAGACAATCCTTCCAGACTGCACGCTCGTCGTCAGATGCTGAAAGTTCTGTACCCGGTAACAGAAGTTCCTACAGAAGCAGCAGGAAAGAAGAAAAACACAAAACAGGTAGACATGGTAGACAAACTGTTTACAGAGATCGCTCCGAAATACGAAGGACGTAACGGTGGTTACACAAGAATCGTTAAGATTGGTCTTCGTAAAGGCGATAACGCTATGAAAGTTCTGCTTGAGCTGGTATAATCCGGACATCAATTTATAAAACGATAACAGAGCCGTTTCGAATTCACAGGATTCGAGGCGGCTTTTGTGCTATCAGGATGTAAAGCTGCCAGGCATTTTGCCCTTAACATCATTTAGAACATAAAATGGAAACGAATCGTATTTATCGGAAAGGAGACAGAAAATCATGATTTATATAGGAAGCCATATTTCATCATCCAAAGGCTATGCGGCCATGGGAAGACAGGCCTTGAAGCTTGGGGCGGATACCTTTGCTTTTTTTACCCGCAATCCGAGAGGCGGAAGTGCGAAGGAAATCAGACAGGAAGATGTGGATAAATTTTTGAAAATTGCAGAAGAGGGTGGATTTGGGAAACTGGTGGCACATGCACCGTATACTTTAAATGCCTGTGCAGCCAGAGAAGAAGTACGTACCTTTGCCAGAGAAGCCTTTGCAGATGACCTGAGGCGTATGGAATACATTCCGGGAAATTATTATAATTTTCATCCGGGAAGCCATGTCGGTCAGGGAACCGAGGAAGGAATCCGCCTGATTTCGGAAATGCTTAACGAAAATCTGAAAAAAGAACAGACAACAACCGTACTTCTGGAGACAATGGCGGGAAAAGGAACAGAAGTCGGCAGAACGTTTGAAGAGCTGCAAAGTATCATGGAAAAGGTTCAACTTTCCGACAAACTGGGCGTGTGTCTGGATACCTGCCATGTATGGGATGCCGGTTATGATATCGTAAATGATCTCGATGGAGTATTAGAAGAATTTGACCGGGTGATCGGTCTGAAGAGATTGAAAGCGATCCATATCAATGACAGCTTAAATGAGAGAGGCAGCCACAAAGACCGCCATGCAAGGATCGGAGAAGGTAAGATCGGACTTCCGGCATTTGAGAGGATCGTGCGACATCCACACCTTCAGGGGCTGCCGTTTATCCTGGAAACACCGAACGATGAGGAAGGCTGGGCAAAAGAAATTGAGATGCTCCGAAGAGCATCCCAGGATCAGTAAATATCCGGCAGTGTCAGATTAACATTTTTCCGGTTCCGGATAATCAACGCCGAATGTATCAACGGTGATTGTGCGGATTACCTGAGGATCGAGCGGAGCATCGTTCCAGTCGGTATCTGTCTCAGCAATTTTATTTACAACATCAAGACCATCGGTCACTTTACCAAAGGCAGCATATGCACCGTCGAGGTGTGGTGCTGCTTTGTGCATGATGAAGAACTGAGAGCCGGCAGAATCCGGATGCATAGCACGGGCCATGGACAGAACACCTGCTTCATGTTTCAGCGGATTATGGAAGCCATTCTGGGAAAATTCGCCGCGGATGGTGTAGCCAGGACCGCCGGTACCATTTCCCAGAGGGCAGCCGCCCTGGATCATGAAACCTTCGATGACTCTGTGGAAAGTCAGACCGTCATAAAAGCCTTTTTTCACCAGGCTGATGAAGTTGTTTACAGAAACTGGTGCGATTTCCGGATAAAGCTCAGCTTTGATCACATCGCCGTTGTCCATGGTAATTGTAATAACTGGATTTTGAGCCATAATTGTATACTTCCTTTCTAAAATGCGGTATAATGATAAAATGCTAGGGTAAAAGATCAAAATGTCGTTCTTGCTTGCAAGATAAGACATTTGAGCTTGTAACCCGCTAAAACATGAGGAAGCAGCGATTTACAACGTAAATCTGCGAATTCCGAATGTTTTATAGAATTGTGGGAGTTACATTGTAACGGAGCAATTCGTGGGCATTTTGTAGGATATACCTTCAACAGATATATCCTAGAAAGTATATCATGCAAATTTGCAGGAGACAAGGAGATTTTCAGAGGGGACGCTATCTATGAAAACAGTCGTATTTCATTTACAGGCGAAAACATGTGAAAAAGACATTTCAAAGTTAAAAGAAGAAATTTTATCTTATAATATAAGAATCGAAGAAAAAGAACTTTCCGAGGTAAAAGAAGAAAAAGACGGTATTCTGGCGATTACGGATCAGTTTTCGGATGTTGCATATGCGAAGGAACACAACATCGCAGTTATTTTCTATGAGACACCGGGAACAAACCGCAGTGTGTCCGGTGTGGACATGGTCGTGCAGGGATTTGAAGAGCTGAATGTAGAGTATCTGCAGCTTATTTATATGCGACATCACGGATTGCCGTGGATCATTGCAAAGACGGATCGGATCTGCATCCGCGAGAGCGTGGAGGGGGATCTTACGGCTTTCCGGAAGCTCTACCAGGAAGAAGGGATGCTGGATTATCTGCCGAATCCGGAGTTTGAAGGTGAGGAAGGAAGAGAAAACTTTCGTCATTATATCCGCAGCATGTACCGTTTTTATAATTACGGGATCTGGACAGTGCTCGAGCGAAAAAACGGTGCAATTATCGGAAGAGTCGGCATTGAAAACGGAGAATATCAGGGAGAGAACGTACTGGAACTTGGCTATCTGATCGGGAAAGACTGGCGGCGACAGGGATTTGCAAGAGAAGCCGTTTCGATGACGGAACGGTTTGCAGCGGAAGTTTTGCAGGCGGATTCACTTCATGCTTTTATTCACCCGCAAAATGAATCATCTATTGCATTTATTAAAGCAATTGGATACGAAAAACTGGAACTGCCAGGAGAGGACGGAGTTCTGGTCTGGCAAAAAAATCTGCAAAAGGGCAGAATTTAGAAAAGGTTTAGAAAAATTTCTCCGGATTGTTTAGAAAGAGCGATTAATATGAAATAGCTCTCGCAGATGAATGAGCTTAAAAACAAAAGAGGTGGAAAAATGCAAATCGAATTTCAGATTTTAGATGCACTGCAAAAGATACATACGCCAGTTCTGGATGGCGTGATGTGTCTGATCACATCACTTGGAAATGCCGGGATCATCTGGATTTTACTGACCATTGCCCTGCTGATTAATCCAAAGATCAGAAGAACAAAAGACGGAACAGCGTGCAGACTTTTCGGGGAATCCGGCAGACGAAGCGGATGTATTTTGCTTGCAGCACTGATTCTTGACCTGATTCTGTGCAACGGTATTTTAAAAAATCTGTTTCACAGAGTACGGCCGTATGACATCAGAACATCCATCGAACTTCTGGTAAAAAGACCGCTGGATTATTCGTTTCCGTCCGGACATACGGCAGCTTCCTTTACTGCAGTGGTGGCACTTTCTTTTGCCGGTGAGAAAAGGGCATGGAAAGCGGCACTGGTTCTTGCATGTCTGATCGCATTTTCCAGAATGTATCTGTATGTACACTATCCGACTGATGTACTCGGCGGTGTGCTGGTTGGGATTGCAGCAGGATATGGCGGATACCGGGTGGTGAAAGCACTGGAACAGTATAAAAAGGAAAAATAATACAGCATTTTACGAAAGCCCCGTTCTGTGGTATGATAACAGTCAGATTATTACACTACAGAAAGGGGCATTTTCAATGGGAGATACCTCAAAATATAAAGAAGAAAAACAGATCGCACTCGGGATCCTGGCTCATGTGGATGCCGGAAAGACGACGCTCTCCGAATCCATGCTGCACAAGGGCGGTATTGTGGACAATATAGGCAGAGTCGATAAAAAGAATGCCTTTCTCGATAATTACGAACTGGAAAAGGAGCGGGGCATCACAATCTTTTCCAAGCAGGCGGTGTTTCGGATTGGAAATATGAGAGTAACGCTTCTGGATACACCGGGACATATTGATTTTTCGGCGGAGATGGAGCGGACGCTTCAGGTGCTTGACTATGCGGTGCTTGTCATCAACGGGGCGGACGGTGTGCAGGGACATACCAGGACGCTCTGGAGACTCCTGGAGCGTTATCAGATCCCGGTGTTTTTGTTTATCAACAAAATGGATCAGTTCAAAGGAAATGATGAGGAAAAGCAGGAAGAGCAGGAGCGTCTCCTTGCCAGTCTTCAGAAAGAGCTGAGTACTTCCTGCCTTGATTTTGGCGGAGAATGGAATGCGGCATTTTTGGAGAACCTGGCTTTGTGTGAGGAAGAGGTGCTGGAGCATTATCTGGAATCGGGAGAAGTAGAAGAGGCAGATATTGTAAAAATGGTCGCACAGCGGAAAGTATTTCCGTGCTATTTTGGTTCTGCATTGAAAGAGGAAGGTGTGGACAAATTTCTGAAAGGTGTGGAAACTTATACGGCAGAAAGAAAATACGGGGATAAGTTTGCAGCCAGAGTTTTCAAGATTGCAAGAGATGCACAGGGAAACCGGCTGACCTACCTCAAAGTGACCGGCGGCGTGCTGAAGGTCAAGATGCTGCTCAAAGGTGAAAATCGCAATGCAGAGGAGACGGAGATCTGGGAAGAAAAGGTCGACCAGATCCGCATTTATTCCGGGGCACGTTATGAGATGGTAAAGGAGGCAAAGGCAGGGATGGTCTGTGCGGTCACCGGACTGAATCATACGTTTGCAGGGGAAGGTCTGGGCCTAGAAGAAGAAAGCACGATTCCGCTGCTGGAGCCGGTGCTTTCCTATAAGATCGAACTGCCGCCGGAATGTGATGCCCATCAGATGCTTCGCAAACTGCGTCAGCTGGAGGAGGAAGAGCCGCAGCTGCACATCGTATGGGAAGAACAGAGTTCGGAGATTCATGCAAAGCTGATGGGAGATGTGCAGATCGAGATTCTGCAGAGTCTGATCAGAGAGCGGTTTGGCGTGGATGTCTCATTTGGAGAGGGCAGCATTGTCTATAAAGAGACGATCGCAGGACCGGTGGAAGGCATCGGACATTTTGAGCCGCTGCGTCACTATGCGGAGGTGCATTTGCTTCTGGAGCCTCTGGAGCGGGGAAGCGGCGTTCAGTTTGATACGGATTGCAGCGAAGATCTGCTGGACCGGAACTGGCAGCGGCTGATCCTTACGCATCTGGAGGAAAAAGAGCATATCGGTGTGCTGACCGGTTCGGCGATCACAGATATCAAGATTACATTGATCGCAGGAAGGGCACATCAGAAACACACCGAGGGCGGTGATTTCCGTCAGGCGACGTATCGGGCCGTGCGTCAGGGACTGAAGCGTGCCAGAAGTATTCTGCTGGAGCCGTGTTATGAGTTCTGTCTGGAGATTCCGATGGAGAATGTCGGAAGAGCGATGACGGATCTTCAGAATATGGGGGCAGACTTTGAGCAGCCGATGATCGAGAACAAGATGGCAGGCATCAAAGGCCGGGCTCCGGTTTCCACAATGCGTGGTTATCAGAAAGAAGTTATTTCCTACACAAGAGGATTTGGAAATCTGGTCTGCAGTTTTGGCGGTTATATCGAATGTCACAATGCAGAAGAAGTGATCGCGGCATATGATTATGATTCGGAGCATGATCTGATGAATCCGACCGGATCGGTATTCTGTGCACACGGAGCCGGATTTGTCGTTCCGTGGGATCAGGTTCCAGACTATATGCATCTGGAAGAACGCAGGATCGCAGATACGCAGTCAGTAGACGGGGAACAGGCATCTGATGATAAAAAGAGAAGCGAAAGTGGACAGGCAGACGGCAGCTGGATCAGTTCCGCAGAATACAAAAAGCGACAGGCAGATTACTGGAGGGGCGAAAAAGAGCTGGAAGAGATTTTTGCCCGCACGTACGGAGAAGTTAAAAGAAGGCTTCCGTCCGAGCAGGAATATCGCAGAGTACATGTCACAGCTTCCGAGCCGGTCTATCGTCCTGCAAAACCGAAAAAAGCGGAAAAAGAATACCTTCTGGTGGACGGTTACAACATTATTTTCGCTTGGGAAGAGTTAAAAGAGCTGTCAAAGATCAACATTGACAGTGCGAGAGACCGCCTGAAAGATATTCTGTGCAATTATCAGGGGTATCGCAAGTGTACGCTGATCCTGGTATTTGATGCCTACCGTGTGAAAGGACACCGGGAGGAGATTACAAAATACCACAATATCCATGTGGTCTATACAAAAGAGGCAGAAACAGCCGATATGTTTATCGAAAAGACCGTCCATGCGATCGGCAGGAAATATCAGGTTACGGTAGCAACTTCCGACGGACTGGAACAGGTAATCATCATGGGACAGGGCGGAAAGAGGCTGTCCGCTGCCGGACTCAAAGAAGAAGTCGATATGGCGGCAGCTCAGATGAAAGAACATCTGGAGGCGGCGAAGCAAAAAACAAAAACCTATCTTGGGGAATATTTTCCGGAAGATTCTGGAAAAGCAGAGTAAAATTTTTTGCCGGACAGAAGCCTGGAAAAATGAATATCATATAAAACATAGTATAAATGTCATATAGTGAGGTATCGAAAATGAAAATGGCAGAAGAGCTTCAAAGAGAGCTTTGCAGTATCAACCGTAAAAGTTATCCGGCGTACAAGGGGCTGAAAGGGGCATATCAGTTCCCGGATTACCAGCTTTTTATCGAGCATGTGCAGGGTGATCCATTCGCAGCACCGTCCGCACTGCGGATTTTTGTGCCGCACAGCAAGGCAAAATTTCCGGAAAGATATTATTGGGATAAGTGCAGCAAGGTTGCATTGCAGGATGCTTTGCTCCGACGTTTTGCGGAAATATCCGCAAAATTCTGTTACCAGGCAAAAGGCTCCGGTAAGAGCGGTGTGATCCAGGTCAGTCACTGCGGACAGGAAGTTCTGGAGCGAACTGCCTGTGAGATCACAAAGGAAGGCATCCACATCCGCTTTTTTGTCGGTTTTCCGGCAAATGGACGCACGATCAATTCCGGCGAACTGGAAAAGATTCTGTTTGTGTATCTTCCGAAGTGCGTGGAAATGTCACTGTATCACAGAAAAGTTCCGGAAAGAGAGACCGAGCAGGTGATCTGTTTAAAAGAGGATCAGAGGGTAATAAGGGAAGAATTAAAGAAAAGAGGTCTGATCGCATTTGTGGCAAATGGTTCGATTCTGCCAAGACAGAGCGGAAATTCTGATCTGCCGATGAAGGATGCCGTCCCGTTTCAGTCCCCAAAGAGCATGGAAATCACCATACAGCTTCGACATCGTGGTTCGATCACAGGTATGGGTATCAGAAAAGGGATCACGCTGATCGCCGGCGGCGGTTATCATGGAAAATCGACGCTGCTTGAGGCACTCGAAAAAGGCGTTTACGATCACATCGCCGGAGATGGAAGAGAATTTGTGATCACGGATGATACTGCCTGGAAACTTCGGGCGGAGGATGGCAGAAAGATTAAGGATGTCGATATTTCGCTGTTTATCAATCATCTTCCAAATGGAAGAAATACCAGAAGATTTTCTACTCTGGATGCCAGCGGCAGTACCTCACAGGCGGCAAATATTATAGAAGCGATCGAGGCGAAAAGCCAGGTTCTGCTGATTGATGAAGACACTTCCGCAACGAATTTTATGGTGCGTGATGAGCTGATGCAGCGTGTGATCCAGAAGGACAAGGAGCCGATCACGCCGTTTCTGGAGCGGGCGAGAGATCTCTACGAAAAGGCAGGCATCTCTACGATCCTGGTAGTCGGAAGCTGTGGTTCGTATTTTTATATCGCAGATCAGATCATTCAGATGGACAATTACTGTCCGGTGGATATTACAGAGAAAACCAGAAAACTGCTGAAAGAATATAAAAAACCGGACTGTAAGGCAGAAGGCTTTGTACTGCCGTCTGAAAAAAGAAATATATCCTTTGGAAGCTCTGTGGTACGAAGGAAAAATTACCGCGGAACCGGTATGGTAGAAGAACACGAAAAATTAAAAGTGATGGGAAGAGAAAGCCTGATGCTTGGCAAAGAACAGCTGGATCTTCGCTATCTGGAGCAGCTTGCGGACCGGGAGCAGACCCAGACACTGGGGTATCTTCTCAAATATGCAAAAGAGCAGTACAGCGGCAAAACAACAGATCTTACGGCACTGATGGAATCCCTGATCCGGAAACTGGAAAAAGAAGGGATCGGAAGTGTGAGCGGGCAGAAAGAAATTCCGGCCGGGATGGCAATGCCACGAAGACAGGAGATTTATGCGTGCTTTAATCGCTTCTGACCCTGGCCTTTGAAATTCAAAGATGCCATACGAATTGTTCCGTACTTCGTACTCTCACAATTCTTTCCGACATTCGCATATCGTGAAGCTTACGCTCCACTTTTATGCTCATATCGGGCGGGTCATTAAGCCATAAAACCACTCCTGTGCAAGCACATCGTGATTTCAGGCTTCTGACCCTGGCATCTTTGAATCGTTACAAAAATATTACAAATATTTACAATTTTACATATTTGTATCAAAATTGTTATGTACCATGTATGTGTCGGGGGGATCGGGAAGTGCAGTGCATGAAAAGATTGCCCATGACATTCTTGAAAGCATCTGTCAGAAGATGACAGGCGGAGAAAATGTGAAATGCTGAAGAGAAAGCGTGGGTGTTTTCCGTTCAGTTCGATGATAAAGGAGGTACAAAACGTATGAAACGCAGAAAATATTTACTTGCCTGCCTGCTTGCAGGTGTTACCATTGCCATGCCGGCAGGGCAGCTCAGTTTTGCAGCAGGAGCACAGAACGATATCAGCCTGATGGCAGAGTCCGAAAGCCAGAGCGAGACACAGTCTGAAAGCCAGAGTGAATCGGAAACACAGAGCGAGTCACAGTCCGAAAGTCAGAGTGAGTCGGAAACGCAGAGTGAGTCGCAGTCCGAGAGTCAGAGTGAATCGGAAACGCAGAGTGAGTCGCAGTCCGAGAGTGAAAAGGAATCTGAGACGGAGACACAGGACCCGAATGTTCCAGAAGGATACAAAGGCATTTACAAGGTCAGTGACCTGAGTCTGTTATCTTCCAAGCCGGACGGAAAGTATATGCTGATGGCGGATCTGGATCTGAACAGTGCAGAACAGGCAAGTATTTCTGTATTTCGCGGTACACTGGATGGAAACAACCATACGATCAAAGGGCTGAAACATGCACTGTTCCAGGTGCTTGAAGAGGGAACGGTGAGCAACCTGAATTTATCGAGTGTGCAGATCAGCGGCAGCGGCGATGCCGGTGCACTTGCAAATGTCATCGGAACCGGCAAAAAAAGTGCAGTTACGATCCAGAATATCACGATCACCGGAAGTGTTACAGGTACCGGGAATACCGGATCACTGGCGGGTGTTTTGAAGGGGACAGATATCGTGATCTCGAGGATCGCTAACAGTGCGACTGTAGCCGGAACGGCAAATGCCGGTGGCCTGATCGGACTTGTACAGGCAACAGATGACCAGGAAGGGGCGGCATCTGTGAAGCTGACAGAGAGCTATAACATCGGAGAGGTCAGTGCGGTAACAGCAGGAGGACTGATCGGTGCAGCAGAGATCCCAAATCTGGCAGCGGCAAGAAACATTGAGATCGCAAACTGCTACAACGCAGGCGTATTGGAAAAAGGGGCCAATATCGTAGCGAAGATCACAGCAGGGAACGGTCAGGTCGTGATCAACAAATGTGTCGGTATTCAGTTTTATTATTCTGTGGCATCCGGCATGGTCGGCACGTCCACAATGGCAGCAGGCAGCACACAGACATCCGGCTGCAGCATTTCAAACAGCTACTATTACAGCATGAATCCGGTCTATGCATTTGAAACAGGAAACTGCATTACCGGAACAGCAACGGCACTCAATGATGTGCAGATCAAGACACAGAGCTATTTCAAAGATTTTGATTTCGATGGCATCTGGGCTTTGAATGCAGCAGAAAACGGCGGTTATCCGTATCTGAAACAGACCACCATGCTGCCGGTCAGCTATGTGGCACCGACTGCCGGAACGGTTCTGATGGACAGCAAAACGGGCGGCAAGTATCTTGTAAGCACCAGAAGCAAAGCAGTTTCCTACGCGGGCGTGCTGGATGAGGAGATCACTTCCGTGAGCATCCCATCTCAGGTGGAGATCAACGGCATAACGTATAATGTAACGGCGATCGCAGAAGGGGCACTGAGAGGAAACACAAAGATCACCTATATATCCGTTCCGTACAGTGTGACGGAAGTTGGAAAATATGCATTTAAGGGATGTGCATCTCTTACAAAAGTAAGCACCCTCAAATATGTAAAGAATATTTATCAGGAAGCATTTGAAGGCTGCACAAGCCTGACAACGATCGGTGCGACCAATTATCGGATCACACTTCCGTCTGTTGAAATGATCGGTGTGCGGGCATTCCGCAGAGTATCACAGGTGCACAGAGTCTATATTTCTTCGAAAAATCTGACTACGATCAAAAGGGGGGCGTTCAGCGAATGCAGCGGTATAACGAAGTTTAATGTGGTTTCGACAAAACTGAACAGTATGGGAAAATATGCACTGTACAGAACCGGCAAGCTGAAGACGGTCATTTTCAAGACCGGGTATCTGACGAAGAGCAACGTGGGAAGCAAGGCATTTAGCGGAATCAAATCAACGGCAACCTTTACGGTTCCGGCAGGTTCCGTTCAGAATTATAAAGATTTATTTAAGAGCAAGGGAGCGGGGAGCAAATTTAAGGTTAAAAGTTTGTAAAAAAGATTGAGAAGCGTTAAGGGTATTTACAAAAAACTCATATAAAATAAAAAAACTTCTGAGATCCGGTATGGATTTCAGAAGTTTTTTTATACTTATCTTATAACCTTTTCAGGCTTTTACTGTGTCGCGGAAGATCACATGGCTGTAATTTTTCAGGGCACTTTGCAGAACCAGTCCGATCACACCGCAGGAAAGTACTTCACCGATGCCGACTGTCAGCATCATAAACGGGATCGGCAGATTGACACCGTATCCGTAGTAAAGGACGAACGGTACGATCAGGGTGTTGGCAATGATCGGCGGCAGCGGAGCTAAGAATCTGCTCTTTTTACGCAGGGCATAAGTTCCGAGGGCTCCAAGCAGTGTGGCAATGCTGCCGAAAATAATATCAGCAGGGATTGCACCGCCGAACAGGTTGGCAATAATACATCCGACAAACAGCCCCGGAATCGCAGCCGGTGTGAAGAATGGCAGGACGGTCAGTGCTTCAGAAATACGAACCTGTACTTCACCGAAACTGAACGGTGCAAAGATGATTGTCAGCACGACATAGATCGCTGCGATCACGGCAGCCTGGGTTAAAAAGGTTACCTTGTTAGACTTTTTCATGATATTTTTCTCCTTTAGTTTTGTTTTATGAGTGGAAGGTCACGAACACTCAGCACATTTTACGGCGGTGATCGCCGGAAAGCCCGATAAGACCTTGTTTTTAAGGGCTTTGCAACGGCTCAAAGTATAACACAGTGCCGGAAAGATTGCAACAGAAAGCTGGAAAATCTATGCTGTGTCTGCTGTGTCAGAATCTGGAAGCGTATTTCGACACTTCCCTGAAAGTGTATAAAAATTTGGCATTTTTGGGGGAATGTATACCAGATTTGGTAGACAAAAAGGGAAAAGTAAGATAAACTAAAATTTGTGGTAAATGCTCTTTTGCATTTACAAAGAGGTAAAAAAGAAATCATGTATCAGAAAAGGCGAAGATGGAGTATGAGGAGGAAAAATGAAGTTTGAAAAAGAAGTGATGCAGAATCTTGCTATGGTCACACAGCTTGGGATTTCTATGCTGGCTCCGATCATTCTCTGCGTATTCGCAGGCCACTGGCTGGATGAGCACTTCGGGTTTCACAGCGTGATCGTGCTGCTTCTCTTTGGTATCGCAGCAGGTGTACGCAACTGTTATCTGATCTTAAAACAGCTTATTCCGAAAAAAGGAGAAAAGAAACATGGAAGATAAGGTATTGAAAAGTCTGATTTCCGGTATCCTATTATGTGGAATACTGTTTCAGGCAGTCTTTGTGTGGTTTTCTGATGCAAAGGTCTTTTTTTCACTGGGGCTGTGGATCGGAGTCGGCGTTGCCGTTTTTATGGCATGGCACATCAGGTACAGTTTAGAAGATGCACTTGATATGTCAGAGGGCGATGCTCCGAAACATATGTACCGTATGTATGGCATCCGTATGGCAGTCGTGCTGGTTGTATTTTTTATTACTGCCTATTTTGAGATCGGCAGTATGATCGGCGTTCTGCTTGGAGTGATGACTCTGAAAGTCGGAGCATATATGCAGCCTTTGCTTCAGAAAATAAAAAAGAAAAGAAGGTGAATGAGTGAGAGCAGGTTTTTTGCTGGCGGCAAGTGGTGACGTGGATTTTATGATCCATGGACTGTTCAAGTACAGGTTATTCGGACAGGAATTCTGGATCACGACCACGCATGTCAGCATACTCGTGGTGATGCTGGTACTGTTTGTGTTTGCACTTGCGGCAAACCGGGCGATGCGTCATGCACAGGAAGTGCCGGGATTTTTCCAGAACATCGTTGAGATGATCGTGGAAATGCTGGACGATATGGTAGAGAAGAGTATGGGAAGTTATGCGAAGAAATATCGCAACTACATCGGATCGATCTTTATCTTTATTTTTGTCAGCAATATCTCAGGTCTGTTTGGGCTTCGGCCTCCGACAGCAGACTATGGCGTGACACTTCCACTGGGAATTATCACATTTTGTATCATACAGTACAACAATGTGAAGTACAACAAGTTCGGTGCATTTACCGATCTGTTTAAGCCGATCCCGATTCTCTTCCCGATCAACCTGATCGGAGAGATCGCAGTGCCGTTTTCTCTGTCACTGCGTCTGTTCGGAAATGTGCTTTCCGGAACGGTTATGATGTCACTGATCTACTCACTGCTTTCGAAATTTGCAGTGGGCTGGCCGGGATTTCTTCATATTTACTTTGATCTTTTCTCCGGCGCAATACAGACCTATGTGTTCTGTATGCTGACAATGGTATTTACTTCACAGAAAATGCCGCAGGAAAGCTAAAGATGTCAGAGCACTGGAAGCGGATCCGTTCGCAGCAGGTGTGCGGCATCATCTGGCAACATCAAGAAATCGTAACTGTGAAGGTAATGAACAGTTACAAATCATACTTTAATATTAGGAGGTACATCTCATGGATGGAATTACAGGTAAGGCACTGGTATTAGCATGCTCTGCAATTGGTGCAGGTCTTGCAATGATCGCAGGTATTGGTCCTGGTGTAGGTCAGGGTATCGCAGCCGGATATGGTGCAAGTGCAGTAGGAAGAAACCCGGGAGCAAAAGGTGATATTATGTCAACCATGCTTTTAGGTCAGGCAGTTGCCGAGACAACAGGTCTTTATGGTCTTGCTATCGCATTTATCCTGCTGTTCGCAAACCCGCTGATCGGCAAGCTGTAAAAAGGGGGCAAAACGTTGGAACGACTGTTTAATCTGGATCCTCAGCTGATTCACGACGCCGTTCTGCTGGCACTTGCAGTATTTGTCATGTTTACGTTTCTGTCCTATCTGCTGTTTAATCCGGCAAGAGATTTCCTGAAAAAGAGACAGGATAAGATCAAAAACGATCTGGATACCGCCGCAGCAGATAAAGCAGATGCACGTAAACTCAAAGAAGATTACAATGCGAAAATTCAGAATATCAATGCAGAGGCAGAAGAAATTCTGGCACAGGCAAGACAGAAAGCTCTGGATAACGAAGCGAAGATCATTGCCGAAGCAAAAGAAGAAGCTGCAAGAATTCTTTCAAGAGCAAATGCCCAGGTTGAACTGGAGCGTAAAGCTGCTGCAGATGATATGAAGAAAGAAATGATCGCACTTGCATCTTTGATGGCAGAAAAGGCAGTAGCCGGTGCGGTTGATGCAAAAGTTCAGGATACGATGGTAGAGAGTACACTGAAAGAAATAGGGGAGGACACATGGCGAAAGTAGCGGCGAAGGTATACGGTGACGCGCTGTTCGAGCTGGCGGTGGAAGAGAACCGCTGTGACCAGTTTCTGGAAGAGATTTGTGCCGTAGAGAACGCACTTGACCAGAATCCCCAGGCAGAGACGCTGCTCTGCCATCCGGGTATCGGCAGCGAGGAAAAGCAGGATTTTATCGAAAAATGTTTCAAGGGAAACGTCTCAGACGATATGACAGGATTTTTACAGATTCTTGTGAAGAAGGGACGCTTTTCCGAGAGAAATGCCATATTTGCATATTTTACAGCTAAAGTGAAAGAATACAAAAAAATTGGTGTGGCTCTGGTGACATCTCCATTTGAGCTTACCGCAGAACAGAAGACTAAGATTGAAAAGAGACTTCTGGATACTACGGACTACAAAAAGATGGAGATCACATACCGCGAGGATAAGACGCTGATCGGCGGTCTGGTAATCCGGATCGGAGACCGTGTCATTGACACCAGTATAAAGAGCAGGCTGGAAGAGCTGAGGCTGCAGCTCATGGGAATTTCCCTCGAAGCCTGAGAGAAGAAAACAGCATGAAAGAAGGTGCAAAGACCTTATGAATTTGAAACCTGAGGAAATAAGCTCAGTGATAAAAGAAGAGATCAAAAGATATTCTTCCCATATGTCCGTTGCAGAAGTGGGCACGGTTATTCAGGTTGCAGATGGTATCGCACGTATCCACGGTCTTGAGAAGGCGATGCAGGGTGAGCTTCTGGAGTTTCCGCATGGTGTGCGGGGCATGGTACTCAACCTGGAGGAGGATAACGTAGGTGCCGTACTGCTCGGTGATGCAACGAATATCGAAGAGGGCGATATCGTAAAGACTACCGGCACCGTTGTGGAAGTTCCGGTAGGCGATGAGATGATCGGCAGGGTTGTCAATGCCCTTGGACAGCCGATCGATGGCAAAGGTCCGATCTCAAGCAGGAAATTCCGTAAGATCGAAAGAGTAGCTTCCGGAGTTATCGACCGAAAGAGCGTAGATACCCCGCTTCAGACAGGTATCAAGGCAATTGACTCCATGGTGCCGATCGGAAGAGGACAGCGTGAGCTGATCATCGGAGACCGTCAGACCGGTAAGACAGCGATCGCGATTGACACGATCATCAACCAGAAGGGTCAGAATGTAAAATGTATTTATGTAGCGATCGGTCAGAAAGCATCGACCGTTGCCAATATCGTAAAGACACTGGAAGAAAACGGAGCCATGGATTATACAACCGTTGTAGCATCCACTTCCAGTGAACTTGCTCCGCTGCAGTATATCGCACCGTATTCTGGATGTGCGATCGGAGAAGAATGGATGGAGAATGGAGAGGACGTACTGATCATTTACGATGATCTGTCCAAACATGCGACAGCTTACCGTACACTTTCCTTACTTCTGCGTCGTCCACCAGGCCGTGAAGCTTATCCGGGAGACGTTTTCTATCTGCATTCCAGACTTCTGGAGCGTGCGGCGAGACTTTCTGATGAACTTGGTGGAGGATCTCTGACGGCACTGCCGATCATCGAGACACAGGCAGGTGACGTTTCCGCTTATATTCCGACGAACGTTATTTCCATCACAGACGGTCAGATCTATCTGGAGACAGAGATGTTCAATGCCGGATTCCGCCCGGCGGTAAATGCCGGACTTTCTGTATCACGAGTTGGAGGTTCCGCTCAGATCAAGGCAATGAAAAAGATCGCTGCCCCAATCCGAGTAGAGCTGGCACAGTTCCGTGAGCTGGCATCTTTTGCACAGTTTGGTTCCGAACTGGATGCCGATACCAAAGAAAAGCTGGCACAGGGCGAGCGTATCCGTGAAGTCCTCAAACAGCCGCAGTATGCACCGGTTCCGGTAGAATATCAGGTTATCATCCTGTATGCGGCTACCAGAAAACATCTGCTGGATATTCCGACAGAAAAAGTTCTGGAGTTTGAAGAAGCACTGTTTGAATATATCAAGACCAAATATCCGGAAATTCCGGAGAGCATCAAAGAGACCAGGGTACTTTCCGACGAAGCAGAGCAAAAACTGATCCAGGCGATCGGTGAGTGCAAAGCAAAATTTTCTGCAGCTGAATAAAGCGGCATGATGACGGAAAAGAAAGCAGGAGGATGATACCATGGCTTCAATGAGAGATATTCAGAGGCGCAGAAACAGTATCGCCAGCACACAGCAGATCACAAAAGCCATGAAGTTGGTTTCCACCGTAAAGCTTCAGAGGACGAGGGAAAAAGCGGAAGAATGCAAACCGTATTTTAACCATATGTATGCCACGGTGACCAGTATGCTTGCACGTACCGGCATTGTGGAACACCCGTATCTGAAAAGCGGAAAATCGGGGAAAAAGGGTGTGATCGTCATCTCATCCAACAGAGGACTGGCAGGCGGTTACAACTCCAACATCGTGAAAATGCTCACGCAGGGCGAACTGGAAGGAAAAGAGCTTCTGATCTATAACATCGGCCGAAAAGGGCATGAAGCACTGGAACGAAAAGGCTATGAGATCGCAGAAGATTACAGCGAGGTGATCAATGCCCCTCTGTATTCGGATGCGGTGGAGATCAGCCAGAGAGTCCTGAAAGATTTCGAGGAAGAGAAGATCGGAGAGATTTATCTTGTCTATACCAGCTTCAAAAACACGGTGGTACATGAGCCGAAACTTTTAAAGCTGCTTCCGGTGGAATTCAGTGACAAAGAGCTGTCCGATGCAGAGCGGAATACGCCGATGAACTACAAGCCGGGCGAGGAAGAAGCCCTGGATATGATTATACCAAAATATATCGCAAGTCTTCTGTACGGAGCGTTAAACGAGGCGGCAGCCAGCGAAAACGGTGCACGTATGCAGGCAATGGATGCAGCTACGAGCAATGCAGAGGACATGATGGAAAGCCTGGAACTGCAGTACAACCGTGCAAGACAGGGCTCGATCACGCAGGAGCTGACCGAGATCATTGCAGGAGCCGAGGCTGTTGAATAGAAACGTCTGCCGCAGCATATGCGGCATTACTAGGAGGAAACATGGCAGAACAAATTCAAGGAAAGATCACGCAGATCATTGGTGCGGTCCTGGATATTAAATTTCCGGAAGGCAAGCTGCCAAAGATCTACGACGCGATCCATATCGCAGCTCCGGACGGCGGTGTGCTGACGGCAGAAGTTGCACAGCACTTAGGTGACGATACGGTGCGATGCATTGCGATGGGACCGACCGATGGGCTGGTTCGTGGTGCCGAAGCGATCGCAACCGGTGCACCGATCACCGTTCCGGTCGGAGAAAAGACACTTGGACGTATCTTCAATGTAACCGGAGATGCGATTGATAAAAAGCCGGCACCGGAAGGCGTCGAATATTTACCGATCCACAGAAAAGCACCTTCTTTTGAAGAACAGTCCACATCTACCGAGATCCTGGAGACCGGTATCAAGGTAGTCGATCTGCTTTGCCCGTATCAGAAAGGCGGTAAGACCGGTCTGTTCGGAGGAGCAGGTGTAGGAAAGACCGTTCTGATTCAGGAGCTGATCCACAATATCGCAACCGAGCACGGTGGATATTCCGTATTTACCGGAGTTGGTGAGCGTACACGAGAAGGAAATGACCTCTATCACGAGATGGAGGAATCCGGAGTTATCAATAAGACCACCATGGTGTTCGGTCAGATGAACGAGCCGCCTGGAGCACGTATGCGTGTCGGTCTTACCGGACTTACGATGGCAGAATATTTCCGTGACCAGGCAGGAAAAGATGTCCTGCTGTTCATTGACAATATTTTCCGTTTTACGCAGGCAGGTTCCGAGGTTTCCGCCCTGCTTGGACGTATGCCGTCCGCAGTAGGATACCAGCCGACACTGCAGACAGAGATGGGTGCTCTTCAGGAGCGTATCACTTCTACAAAGAGCGGTTCCATCACATCCGTACAGGCCGTTTATGTGCCGGCGGATGACCTGACAGACCCGGCACCGGCTACGACATTCGCACATCTGGATGCTACGACTGTACTTTCCCGTTCCATCGTAGAGCTGGGAATTTATCCGGCAGTTGATCCGCTGGAGTCCACATCCCGTATTCTGGACCCGCGTATCGTAGGCGAGGAACACTATAAAACGGCACGAGGCGTGCAGGAAATCCTGCAGAAATACAAAGAACTTCAGGATATCATCGCCATCCTTGGTATGGACGAGCTTTCCGAGGACGACAAGCTGGTCGTGAGCCGTGCGAGAAAAGTACAGAGATTCCTGTCACAGCCGTTCTTTGTGGCAACACAGTTTACCGGTTTGGACGGACGTTATGTGCCGCTCTCTGAGACCATCCGCGGATTCCGCGAGATTCTCGAAGGCAAGCACGATGACGTTCCGGAAAGCTACTTCCTGAACGCAGGCTCGATCGATGATGTCACAGCCCGCATGAAATAGGGAGGTGTAAAATGGCAGCAGACAATCTTTTTGATCTGAAGATCATTACACCGGATCGTGTATTTTACAGTGGAAAAGCCAGTTTTCTGGAGCTGAATACCGTAGAAGGCGGGATTGGTATCTATAAGAACCATATTCCGATGACAACCGTTCTGGAGCCGGGGATCGCCACGATCACCGAAGAAGGCGGAAATAAAAAGGAAGCAGCACTGCACACCGGATTTATGGAAATCTTAGGTGACAGGATCACGATCCTTGCAGAGATTGCCGAGTGGCCGGATGAGATTGACCGCAACCGGGCACAGGAAGCAAAGATTCGTGCAGAACGCAGACTGCAGAATGATAAGTCCAACGTCAATATCACGCGGGCAGAGCTGGCACTGCACAAGGCACTGGTCCGTATCGAACTGGCAGACCATGTAACAAAATAATAACAACAATAAGAAAACCGGCAGGATATGTTTATATCCGGGCCGGTTTTTTGTTGCCTGAAGTTTTCAGTACTTAACTTGAGATGAAAATGTTCTGCAAAAGCAAACGAAAAGAGTTTTTTTGTATATTCTTCCAGAGACGGGAAATAATGAAAACAGACGAAACTAAATTCGGGAAACAATGGAGGGATATAGGATGCAAAGATGGCTGAAACGGGCAGGACTGATTCTGTTTTTTGGCCTGTGGGCAGCGGCAGGACTGCAGATCTGGGTAAAGAAGCAGGAAAGCAGAGAGATGGAGGCAGTGGCAGCGTTTTCGAATATTGGAACAGACAACCGCAGCGGTATCGTGCAGTACTATGGAAAGCTGAAAAAAGAGAAGCAGGTGCAGATGCTGGAACGCCGGGAAGAATACCTGCGGCAGATCGCAGCCTCACTTGGTATTTCCAGTCAGATTCTGGTCTATCGTACCTACGGAGAGGACAGTCAGAGTGTCGTACTGCAAAAAGAAGGGGCAAACGCCGATACTGTGCTGCGTCTTGTCACCTGGAGAGAAAAAGGGGCGATCACCGGACAGAGCCTGTATGCAAACGTGACTATTCCCGGCGGCGGATTTGAAGAGGCACAGACCTTAAGAACGAAAATGCAGAACGTTCTGGATGAAACGATGGAAAGCAAACGAAGCAGTGTGGCAGTGCAAGGGTTTTATCTCGGAAATCTGTCAGAAGAGAAAAAAGAAGCGATCGCAGAACAGCTGCTGGAAGATATGCATGCCAGAACCGTGATCAAAAACCAGGATGGGAATCTGTATACGGTTTATGCCTACAGTCCCTGTTTTTCGGAGAGTGTAAGGCAGGGGACAACCCGGGTAAATCTGGCACTGACCATGTATTACAACAACAGGACGCAGCAGACAGAAATATGTGCGGCAGTTCCGGCAATCGGGGTGAGCGGGGAAAGTGCTTGATTATTTGCAGAAGATTGCGTATGATAAAGCGTATAGTATCTTCTGACAACTGCAGCATGCATTGTCAGGCAAATAAAAATGCAGGAATCATGCGTGATCTTTGTGCTTTGCAGGCCGGGGATTACGAAGATGGGAGAGATTATGTATACAGACGGAATCATATTTGATGTGGACGGAACACTCTGGGACAGCACGCCGATCGTGGCTGAGGCCTGGACACAGGCAGTTCTGGAATGTGGTATCAAAGACCGCATCGTAACAGCGGGAGAATTAAAACAGTTATTTGGAAAGACCATGTCCGTGATCGCAGCATCCCTTTTTCCGGAGGCTTCAAAAGAAGTGCAGGAAACCATTCTGGAAAAATGCTGCATTTATGAAGAAGAGGCACTGGAAGAAAATCAACAGGATATCTGCTATCCGGATGTCCGGGAAGTCATAAAACAGCTTGCAAAAACATATGATCTTTATATTGTCAGCAACTGTCAGTGCGGCTACATTGAACAGTTCTTAAGAAAGACACAGCTGGAGGCGTACATAAAAGATATCGAGTGTTTCGGAAATACCGGAAAGAACAAAGGTGAAAATATCCGCCTTCTGGTGAAAAGAAATAGCCTGAAAGCACCAGTTTATATCGGAGATACCAAAGGGGACTGCGACGCCTCCAAAGAAGCAGGTGTGCCGTTTATCTTTGCTTCTTATGGATTTGGAAACGTTACAGAATATGCAGCAAAGATCGGGGAAATGAAAGATCTGCTGCCGCTGTTTTCAGGGCAGTAACACCGCATGGATCGCATGTGCGTTCGACTGAAAGCCATAACTTGACTATATGAGCTATATATGCTACCATATGTATAACAAATGTGCTGCAAAGAGAACAAGTGCTTTGCAGCATTTGTCTTAGTCGGAATATACGCTCCGACTCGAATTTTACTGTATATCGAAGGATATTCCTTTGGTAAGACAACAAAAGAGGGTGGCTTTATGGTTATAAAAATTGATTTTCAGAGCGAAGAAGCGTTGTATATGCAGCTGCGGAATCAGATCATTCTCGGGATCGCAACTTCTGTGATCCAGGAGGGAGATTCCCTGCCGTCCGTCCGGCAGCTGGCGGGCGATATCGGCATCAACATGCACACGGTCAACAAGGCATATTCTCTGCTGCGTCAGGAAGGATTTCTGACAATAGACCGGAGAAAGGGAGCCGTGATCGCACTGGATGTTGATAAAATGGAAGCAATAAATGAAATTAAGAAAAATCTCAGAGTTATTCTGGCAAAAGCACACTGCAAAAATATTTCAGCAGACGAAGTGCATGAGCTGGTTGATGAGATTTTCTCAGAATACGAGCCGTTATGATCAAATGATGTTGAGGTCCTAAGTTCAAATGTCTTATCTTGCAAGCAAGAACGACCTTTTGACCCTGGCATCATCAAGTCTGTAAAAAGAAAGACAGGAGGCGATAAGATTGCGTGAGCGTTTTACAGAAAATGCAGAAAAAGTATTAAAGCTGGCAAAAAAGGCAGCCAAAAATAATGGAAATGGATACATAGGATCCGAGCATCTGCTGCTTGGACTTTTAGAAGAAGGCGAAGGCACGGCGGCGATCCTTTTAAAAGAGTCCGGTGCAGACACCGTCAAGATTCGCACTTTAGTTGCAAATCTGATCACATCAGAGGGAGATACCCTGACAGAAGAGACCGACTATACGCCAAGGACCGAAATCATTCTTGAGAATGCCGTGCATGAGGCGGATTTCTTCCATATGGAAAAAGTGGGGACAGAGCATCTGCTTCTGGCACTTTTAAAAGATACGGAATGCGTGGCAACCAGACTGCTGCACACGATGGAGATCGATATCCGCAAACTTTACCTCAGCGTTCTTAGTGCGATGGGGATTGAGGAGTCCATGTACAAAGAGCTGGCACAGAAAGAAAAGGCAAGAAGGGACGGCGGTGCGACTCCGGTGCTGGATCAGTACAGCCGTGATCTGACAGAGATGGCAGCAGAGGGCGAGCTGGACCCGATCGTCGGCCGTGACGCAGAGATCGAGCGTATTTTGCAGATTTTAAGCCGCAGGACGAAGAACAATCCGTGCCTGATCGGTGAGCCGGGTGTCGGCAAGACGGCGATCGCAGAAGGGCTGGCACAGCGGATCGTGCTCGGAGCCGTTCCACCGATGCTTCAGAACAAACGCGTGGTCACACTGGATATGGCGAGCATGGTTGCCGGTTCCAAATACCGCGGCGAGTTTGAGGAACGCATCAAAAAAGTGATCCAGGAAGTGACGGACAGCCGCGATGTGCTGCTGTTTATCGATGAGCTGCACACGATCATCGGGGCAGGCGGAGCAGAAGGAGCCATGGATGCCTCCAATATTTTAAAACCGTCCCTTTCCAGAGGAGAGATCCAGCTGATCGGTGCCACCACGATCGAGGAGTACCGAAAATACATCGAAAAAGATCCGGCACTGGAGCGACGTTTCCAGCCGGTTATGGTAGAAGAGCCGAGCGAGGAGGAGACGCTTGAAATCTTAAAAGGAATCCGTCCATACTATGAGGAACACCATGGTGTTCGGATCTCCGACGAAGCCCTGGATGCAGCAGTGAAACTTTCCAGACGTTATGTCAACGACCGTTTCCTTCCGGATAAGGCGATCGATCTGATGGATGAAGCAGCATCAAGAAAGCAGCTCAAAGGATATCAGGCACCGAAGCAGCTTGAAAAGCTTCAGCAGAGACTGGAGCAGATTTTAAAAGAAAAAGAAGAGAGCATCGTTCTCGGAGATTTTGAAGAGGCTTCTAATCTTGGACAGGAACAGATCAGAGTAGAAGAAGAGCTGAAAAAAGAACAGAAAAAGATGGATCGCAAACGTTCCGGCAAGAAACTGACAGTTGGCGAGGAAGATGTAGCAGATGTGGTAGCCGTATGGACGAAAATACCGGTCAGCCGCCTGACAGAAAAAGAATCCGGTCGCCTCTTAAAGCTTGAATCTACACTGCATAAACGAGTTGTAGGTCAGGATGAGGCCGTTACTGCTGTTGCCAAAGCCATCAAACGAGGCCGTGTCGGACTGAAAGATCCGAAACGTCCAATCGGTTCTTTCCTGTTCCTTGGTCCGACCGGTGTCGGCAAGACCGAGCTTTCCAAAGCACTGGCAGAGACCGTTTTCGGAAGTGAAGACGCCATGATCCGCGTTGATATGTCCGAATACATGGAAAAACACAGTGTTTCAAAACTGGTAGGTTCCCCTCCTGGATATGTGGGATATGAAGAAGGTGGACAGCTTTCTGAGAAAGTCCGCAGAAATCCATATTCCGTGATCCTGTTTGACGAGATTGAAAAAGCACACCCGGATGTATTTAACATTTTGCTTCAGGTGCTGGACGACGGACACATCACCGATTCTCAGGGCAGACAGGTGGATTTCAAGAATACGATCCTCATCATGACCTCCAATGCCGGAGCACAGTCGATCATTTCCCCGAAAAAGCTGGGATTTGCATCGGTGGACGATGAGAAGCACAACTATGAATATATGAAAGGCAGTGTGATGGAAGAGGTACGCCGGATGTTCAAACCGGAGTTCTTAAACCGTATCGATGAGACGATCGTCTTCCATGCACTGAACCGTGAGAATATCACCAGGATCGCAGAGATCCTGCTGGAGCAGTTCGCAAAACGCTGCAAAGAGCAGATGGATATCACACTGAAGATATCAAGTGCTGCAAAAGAACTGATCGCAAAAGCAGGCTTTGATGAAAAATACGGTGCAAGACCGCTGAAACGTGCGATCCAGACGAAAGTAGAAGATGCACTGGCACAAGAGATCCTGGAGGGCAAGGTAAAAGCAGGGGATAAAGTACTGCTTGGCGTTTCTAAAGAAGAAATTAAATTTTCTGTGAAAAGTGAAAAAGCTCTGGATAAGTAAGTTCGATTATGGTAAAATAAGACAAAAGTCGAGGAGAAATCCCATAACTGTTGAACACTTTCACATGCGTTTGATTTGAATATCAGCAAATCCAGTCAAAATCATACACTGAGTTTTCGTGCATTTGACTTGAAAGAAAGCTGGTTTGACAGTGGGATAAAGCGACAAAAGAGAATACCAGGAGGGCATAGATATGTCAGTAGTAAGTGAATTGATACGCACAGAAGCAGATGGAACGATCAGTTTCGGTAATTATGAGCTGCCGGCCAAATCCAAAAAATCCGATTTTGAGCATGACGGCGATCTGTATAAAGTAAAAACTTTCAAGGAGATCACAAAGCTTGAGAGAAATGGCATGTTTGTTTACGAATCCGTACCGGGAACCGCAGTCAGCCATTTGAAAGCGACCGAGAATGGTATGAGCTTTACCGTAGAGTGCCCGACCGATGCACAGATTACCGTAGAGCTGGAAGAGGAAACAAGCTATCAGGTATTTGTCGATGATAAGGAAGTTGGCGAGATGAAGACAAACCTCGGCGGCAAACTGGTACTGAGCGTAGAGCTTGACAGCACAGAAAGTGCGGCAGTTCGCATCAAAAAAATGTAATAATCTGATTCTGACAGCAAGTGTTTTGAATTATGAAGAATCATTATAAAAATTGAGAATCTTCTCAGCATAAGAAAAGGGGGAGCGTCGGGACGGACGTTCCCTTTTTGCTGTGATGACGAGAAAAACAAAACAGAAATATCTGCCGGAAAGAATCGGCAGTGTTCTTTGAAGGAGGGAACATGGCAAAAAAATCAACAATTTTTTTCTGTCAGAACTGCGGTTATGAGTCTGCAAAATGGCTGGGACAGTGTCCGGCGTGCAAAGAGTGGAATACACTGGTCGAGGAGACGGTCGTGACAGGAAAGGCAGGAAAAAGCAATAAAAAAACAGAGAGCCTGGCGGTCAGGATACATGAGGCACAGCCGGTGAAATTATCCGGGATCAAGACAGAGAGCGAGATACGCACAGCGACCGGATTTGAAGAACTGGATCGTGTGCTTGGCGGAGGCATTGTTGCCGGATCGCTGGTTCTGGTCGGCGGTGATCCGGGTATCGGAAAATCAACCATTCTTTTGCAGGTCTGCAAAAATCTCACAGAAAAAGGCAAAAAAGTATTGTATATATCGGGTGAAGAATCGCTTCAGCAGATTAAACTGCGAGCGTCCAGAATCGGAAGTTTCGGAGAGGAAATGCTGTTGCTCTGTGAGACCAGCCTTGAGACGATCCAGGGGGTGATCGAGCGTGTGCAGCCGGAAATTGTAGTGATTGATTCGATCCAGACGATGTATCAGGAAGACGTTTCCTCCGCACCGGGAAGTGTATCGCAGGTAAGGGAAGCTACTTCTGTATTTATGCAGATCGCAAAACGTATGGGAATCTCCATTTTTATTGTCGGACATGTGACAAAAGAAGGAGTTGTCGCAGGACCGAGAGTTCTGGAGCATATGGTTGATACCGTGCTGTATTTCGAGGGTGACCGTCATGCAGCCTACCGCATCCTTCGCGGCGTCAAGAACCGATTCGGCTCCACCAACGAGATCGGTGTTTTTGAGATGTGCCAGAGCGGATTAAAAGAAGTCAAAAATCCATCGGAATATATGTTAAGCGGCAAGCCGCAGGGAGCATCCGGGTCGATCGTTTCCTGTTCCATGGAAGGCACAAGGCCGATTCTTGTGGAAGTTCAGGCACTTGTGTGCCGCAGCAACCTTGCGATGCCAAGAAGGACGGCAGCCGGCACCGACTACAACCGAGTCGGACTTCTGATGGCTGTGATCGAAAAACGCATCGGTATGCATTTATCAACCTGTGATGCCTATGTCAACATTGCGGGAGGCATCCGCATGAACGAGCCGGCGATCGACCTGGCGATCGTGCTTGCACTGATCTCCAGCTACAAAGACATTGCGATTGACGAAAAAACACTGGCATTTGGAGAAGTGGGCTTAAGCGGTGAGATCCGTGCCGTCAGCATGGCACAACAGAGAGTGGCAGAGGCAAAAAAACTGGGCTTTGAGACGATCATTCTGCCATCCGTCTCCATGCCGTCAATCGGGAAAGTGGAAGGAATCCGCCTGCTTCCGGCGGCAAATTTAAGGGAAGCATTGAAATATCTGTAAAAGTTACAGCGGGGGTGAAGATATTTTGTACAAAATCATGCTGCTAGATGACGAAGCGGAAGTAAGAGAGAGCATTTTGCTTCAGATTTCGAAGAGCAGTTGCATCAGCAGGAAATGTAGCATCTGCAACGCAGAGTACAGAAACTACTCGATTTCTCTTACGGAGAAGCAACGAAAGAAGATGGGCATTAAGAAAATTCATATGTAAAATAGAACGCCATGATGATTCGAAAACAATCCCCCGTCAAAGTGATTTGTTTTCGGATTCGTCATGGCTGTATTATTTTGCACACCATGTTTTACAATGCGGTTCGTCTGCACATTGCCAAAAGCTCCTGGCCTGATGGAGACTCTGAGGCGGAAGATTATTAAAAAAATATCTGTCTGATTTGGATTGACAAAAATCGCTTATTCAAGTATAATAATCACAAAATAGTTTTAAATCTAATTCTATCTGACTTTCATTGCCGTTCGGCAGGAAAATCCAAAAAACTTTATACCTGCACAGAGCGGCTGAAAATACAAAAGTGATATCTTAAGAAAACTTTTTGACAACCGATATTTGCCAATTGCTTCTTAGCCAAAGAGTTTCACAATCCCGGTATCCAAGGCTGTTTTGTAGCAGGGAAATGTCAGCAAAGCTGACCAGAAGCGTGCACCGGGTCTCACGTATATTTAGCCTGGATTCATACAAAAAGCAAAGGAGCAGCCTATGGGACAAAAAGATATTACAGAGAAACTACTGGAAGATTATAATGATGTATTTGCAGATATCATAAACGGACTGATTTTTAAAGGAGAACAGCGGATTCTGCCGGAATCTCTGGAAAATGCAAAAGTCCACTCTCAATATAAAGCAGAAGATGGAAAAGTCCATGAACTGGAGAGGGATGTCATAAAATACTGGAAAGAGAAAAAAGTCGAACTGGCGATCTGCGGGATCGAAAACCAGAGCAATGTGAAAAAATATATGCCGTTCCGTATTATCGGATATGATGGTGCTGCATATCGAAGCCAGCTATTGGAGAACAGAAAAGAGATCCTGCCGGTCATGACAATTGTATTGTACTTCGGTACGGATCATCACTGGTATGGCAAAAAGAATATCAAAGGGTTGATGAAAATCCCGGAAGGACTGGAAGAGTACATCAATGATTATGAAATGAAAGTATTTGAGATCGCATGGCTTACAGAAGAGGAGATCAGCCGTTTCCACAGTGATTTTAAAGTCGTGGCAAATTTCTTTGTTCAAAAAAGAAAGAATAAGGATTATATCCCGGATGATCCAACGGAAATCAGGCATATAGATGAAGTACTGAAATTGCTCCGGGTAATGACCGGGGATGAACGCTACCAGGCAATATTTCAGAAAGAGAGAGGAGTGCATAGTATGTGTGATGTGGCGGAAAGACTCGAAAAAATGGGAATGGAAAAGGGAATAGAAAAGGGAATAGAAAAGGGAATGGAACAGGGAGTGAAACAAGGAAGAAAGTTAGGCAGAAATGAGGGAATCCACGAAGAAAAAATCCGTGTATACAAAAAACTTCTTGAAAAAGGATTTTCGAAACAAGAAGCACAGGAGATAACTGAATTGCCGCAATTTCTGGAAAATTGACCGAGCCTTTTAAAGCGAGAGATGCGTCTTGTCCAAAGGGCAAGAAGATGGGTCTTAGAAAAACCTATATGTAAAACAGAATGCCATGATGATGCGAAAACAATCTTCGTCAAAGTGATTTGTTTTCGCATCATCATGGCTGTATTATTTTACGCACTATTTTTTACGATACCGTTCGTCTGCACATTACTAAAAGCTCCTGGCCTTCCATGGGCGTTTAAGCGGAACGCTAAGTATTTTAAAATGTGCGACATTTCAATTCTTTACACCTGCCTGGAAAGCAACGATTTTGACTTCTGAAATGCCGGATTCAACCCCAGCCCCATACTCAGCTTTTCGCAATTTTCGTTCTTCCAAATGTGAATGAGATAATATAGATGGCATGATGTCAAGAAGTTTAAGAAAATATACTTTGAACGCAGAGAAGCATTCCCCCGCTTCGGTCGGAGCAAAACGAACATCCACTGAATGTTCTGCTCCATATCGGGGCGGGTCCCAAGGTCTTTCATCCACCTATGAGCAAGCTCATGTGGATTTAGAACTTTTGACCCTGGCATCATAAAATGAGTTAAACGACAAATGAGACATATTTTTTGTCTTTGTACTATCTTGTACCTTGCTACGAGTTTTATTTTCGTAGCAAGGTACTTATAGTGTTCATTTGTCGGGCAACTCATAAAATAAATACAACATAAGCAATAAGAATAACAATGAAAATTAGATGAGGATATCATAAAAACAAAAAAATATATTTTCAACTGCTGGTTGAATTGACGTTTTTCTACTACAATGATACAATAAATGCAATAATTTGTAGAAAAACACGAAAAAAAGGAGAAAAAAGCTAAAACATGTATGCAAAATTGAGAATAGAACTCGACTCTTCTCAGATTTCATATCAGCAGTCTTCAAATTTGCAGGGCGTATTGATGGAGCAGATTGACACAGACTATGCACAGGAACTGCATCAATATAGTCTGAATCCATACAGCCAGTATGTCGTGAAGGAAAAGGATAAGACTGTCTGGTATATTTGCACCGTAAACGAAGAGGCGTATGAAAATATCATTCTGCCGCTGGAAGAGTTGAAACAGATCACGATTCGCAGAAAAGAGATTACCACAAACGTTGTGGGCCGGAGCATCGAGATACTGGAAGAAAGTGAGCTGATGAAACAATTTTATGAGGAAAGCTGTGATCGCTATCTGAATTTGCAGTTCTGCACACCGACGGCATTTAAACGTGACGGAAAATATGTGAATTATCCGGATCTGCGTCTGGTATATGGAAGTCTGATGCGAAAATACAGTGCTGCATCAGAAGAACTGGATATGTACGATGAAGAGACACTGGAAGAGCTTGTAAGGAACAGTGAGATCATTCGATATCGTCTCCAGACCATGCCTTTTCCACTGGAAAAAGTTCAGATCAATGGATTTGTGGGGAATGCCAGTATCAAGATAAAAGGAACAGAGACGCTGGCAAATTATATCAGGCTGTTATGTCGTTTTGGAGAATATTCCGGTGTGGGAATCAAAACCAGTATGGGAATGGGAGCAATGCAGCTGCACAGGAGGGAGAAACATGGTTGATGAAAAAGTAAGACTGATCATGGGAAGTCTGTTGCATGATACAGGAAAAGTGATTTACCGTCAGGGAGATGACAGGCGTAATCACAGTATTTCCGGGTATGATTATCTGAAAGAGGAAACAAATCTTACAGATTCGGAGATTTTGGACTGCGTCCGCTATCATCATGCATCGCTTTTGAAACGGGCAGTTGGTTTAAAAGAAAACAGTCTGGCGTATATTGTATATCTGGCTGATAATATTGCGGCATTTTCCGACCGGCGGAAAAAAGATGAAAGCGAAGATCGAGGTTTTGAACGTTCGCTTCCGCTGCAGAGTGTATTCAATATTTTGAATGGAAATCATCAGGAAAAATATTATCATCCGGGTAATATGGATCCGAAAAATGGAATCAATGATCCAGGGGATGAAAAGATTCCGTTTTCGGAGTCTTTTTATACAACGGTAAAAGTCCAGATTACCGAAAATCTGAAAGGGATGGATTGGAACAGTGAATATTTAAATTCGCTTCTGACAGTTCTGGAAGCCAATCTTTCTTATGTTCCATCTTCGACGTCAAAAGAAGAACTGGCAGATATTTCGCTGTTTGATCATGTAAAACTGACGGCAGCAATCGCAAGCTGCATCTATGACTATCTGAACGAAAATCATCTGAATTATAAAGAGACGTTATTTTCAAAAGAAACAGAATTTTACGAAACAGAAGCATTTCTATTCTGTTCTTTAGATATTTCCGGTATCCAGAAATTTATTTATACCATTGCTTCAAAAAATGCATTGAGAACTTTAAGAGCCAGATCTTTTTATCTGGAAATCATGATGGAGCACATTATAGATACACTTCTTGAGAGACTGGAGTTGTCAAGAGCAAATCTGATTTATTCGGGAGGTGGACATTGTTATTTGCTTCTTGCCAATACACAAAAAACACGAGAAGTGTTAAACACATTTCAAAAGGAATTACAGTCCTGGTTTTTAAAATATTTTCGTACAGAACTTTTTGTGGCATTTGGTTACAGCGTATGCAGCGGCAATACATTTCGAAACGTTCCGGAAGGAAGCTATGCAAATATGTTCCGGCAGGCTTCTGCAGGCATATCGAAAGCAAAATTACATCGTTATACAGCGGAAGAAATCATTGCATTAAATCAGTATCGTGCAGATGACTACACAAGAGAATGTAAAGTCTGCAAGAGAATCGGCCAGGTGGATGAGAAAGGTGTGTGCCCGCTTTGTCGCAAGATAGAAGCACTTTCCGGAAATGTTTTATACGATATATTTTTCTCAATCGTACTGGAAGGAGAGCAGGAAGGGCTGCCTCTTCCGGGGGGATACAGGATGGTAACGGATGATGAAAAATCATTGAAAAAGAGAATGGAAGAGGATATTTATTATGTGAGAACATATGCAAAAAATGCAATGTATACGGGGAAACATATTGCGACAAAGCTGTGGGTTGGTGATTATACGACCGGGGATACCTTTGAAGCGTTTGCAGAGCAGGCAGAAGGAATCAAAAGAATCGCAGTTATGCGTGCAGATGTAGACAATTTGGGGCAGGCATTTGTTTCTGGATTTTCTCAGGGGAAAAGTACATTGTCAAGAACAGCAACACTTTCCAGACAGCTGTCTGTATTTTTCAAACATTATATAAGAGATATTTTAGAAAATGGAGAATATAGTATACAGGGAGAAGATTCAAAACGAAAACGCAAAGTGACGATTGTTTATTCCGGCGGAGACGATGTTTTTCTTGTCGGTTCCTGGAATGATGTGATCGAAGCAGCAGTAGATCTTTCAGAAAAGTTCAAACGCTATACACAGGGAACATTGAGTATTTCAGCAGGTATTGGAATCTACGAGTGCAGTTATCCGATAGCTGCAATTGCCGAAGAAACCGGGCGAATGGAGGAAGAGTCAAAGAAAAGTCCAAATAAGAAATCTATTACGTTAATGGAAGACGGAGAGGATCATAAAGTAGATGAACTGGATAAACCATTAAGTGACGGAACTTATGAATGGGATGAATTCAAAAATGAAGTTCTGGAACAGAAGTACAGGGCAGTACAGGAATTTTTCCGGAATGTAGATGAACGAGGTATGTCATTTCTTTACCGCATGTTGGAACTGATCCGGAATCAGGATCAAAATCTGAAACAGGACAAGAAAAATAAAATTGAATTTGCGAGATTCCTTTATCTGCTTTCAAGACTTGAGCCGAAAGAAGAGGGGACTCAGAAAGAGCAATATCGCAGATTTGCTGAAAAAATGTACCGATGGATACAATCAGAAAAAGATTGCAGACAGTTAAAGACAGCATTGAATCTGTATGCATATATGCACCGGGAGAGAGGAGAAAATTATGCGGATAAATGAAAACAATTATGTGGATAAAGCAGAGAAAGTGATAAAAGAGCTGGCAGAAGAATCAAAACAGAGAAACAGAGGAAGAGTAGATATGGTTACGACTTCCAAACTCCGAAACCTTCTGGCGATGACAGCAGATATTTATAATCAAGTGCTTACCTGGCAGTCAGAAACATTAAGTGATGAGCTGAACGGAAGAATCGAATATCTGCGGATTCGTTTTGTCTATGAATGCGGACGCGATGACAGTAAGAGAAAAGTAAGAAATTTTGTAGAGAAATCAGAGGTTCTGGAGATTCTGAAAGAGATTAAAAAGAGCAAAAAGAATTATCTGCTCTTCAGCAGATACATGGAAGCACTGGTTGCATTTCATAAATATTATGGCGGAAAAGAACAATAGGAGGAAATTGTTATGTATGCAAAAATTAAGATTTTTGGAGACCTTTATGTAAAAACAGGAATGCATATCGGAGGCAGCAGTGCTTTTGCAGCGATTGGAGCCGTAGATTCACCGGTTATCAGAGATACGAGAAGCAGTTTGCCGATGATTCCGGGAAGTTCCTTAAAAGGAAAAATGCGAAGTCTGCTGGCAAAAGAATTTAACGGTCAAGTGGTAGAGCCGGAAAATGATCATGAAAGAATTGCCAGACTGTTTGGAAGTTCAAAGAAAGAGAAAGTCAGAAGAAGTCGTCTGTTGTTTGCAGATATGGTTCTGGCAAATGAAGGAGAACTGCGAAAAGCCGGACTCCAGAGTATGACAGAAGTGAAATTTGAAAATTCCATTTCAAGAGCCACAGCCATTGCAAATCCAAGACAGATAGAACGTACGGTAGCAGGTTCGGTCTTTGAGCTGGATTTGATCTATGAGCTGGAGAAGGAAGAGGAATTTATAGAAGATATGGAAACGCTTGCAGAAGGAATGAAACTTTTGCAGTATGATTATCTTGGCGGCAGTGGTTCTCGTGGGTATGGCAAAGTTGAATTTCAAAATATAGAAGCAGAAGCAGTGGTCGGAGATGTGGACGAAGCTTTGATGGAGCAATGTAACCGGATTTTGGCAGAGACAACACAGAGATAAGAGGGAGAGCACGTGAATTATACATTATATCAGCTGGAATTTCAAAACGGAGTACGGTTTGGCAGCGGCAACCTGGACAGTACGGAAATTACATTTCATGCAGATACGTTCTTCTCGGCATTGTTTCAGGAAGCATTGAAATTTGGCAAAGAAAAAGAATTTCTTTCGCGTATCGAAGAAGGAAAGCTTCTGTTTTCTGATGCATTTCCTTACATGGGAAAATGCTTTTATATTCCAAAACCTGTCATACATATAGAACCGAAAGCAGATCAGGAGCAGGGAAATTCAAGAAAAAAGAAACTTTTCAAAAATTTGAAATATATTCCACAGGAAAATCTGGAAATCTTTTTCAAAGGAGAGTTTGAAGAAAAACACATGGGCAGCCTGAAAGAATTGGGAAGTTACGCAATGAAAACAGCTGTTGCAGTTCGGGGAAAAGAAGAACCAGAACCGTATCGAGTCAGTACTTTTTGTTTTAAAGATGGAAATGGTCTGTATCTGATTCTTGCTTATAAAGGCAAAGAAGACAAAGAGTTTTTTGAAGAATTGCTTGAGAGCCTTTCGTATACCGGAATTGGTGGAAAAAGAAGTGCCGGATTTGGAAGATTTGAAGCGGTGGAAGGGAAAATGCCGGAAAGTCTGAGAAAGAAACTGACGGATACAGGAAAAATGAATATCCTGTTGTCTACGGCACTTCCGCAAAAACAACAATTGGAAAAAGTTTTAGAAGAGGCAACCTACACTCTGATCCGAAGAGGCGGATTTATTGATTCACAGAATTTAAAAGACGGACCGAAAAGAAAAAGAGATTTATATGTTTTTGCTCCGGGCTCCTGTTTTAAAACAACTTTTTCAGGTCAGGTTGAGGAAGAAGAAACTGGAGGAGAACATTCTGTTTTTCGCTATGAAAAAGCACTCTTCCTGGGGGTGAATTTATGAGATCAGTATTAAAAACCTGTCAGCTGGAATTAAAAATAAAAGGACCTGTTTTTGTGGGAAGCGGTTATGAAATTCAGAAAAAAGAATATATTCTGCAGGGACATAAGGCAGGTGTGGTAAATCCGCAGAAACTTTTTATGCTTGCAAAAAAGAAACATTTGGAGGCAGAACTGGAACGCTTCATGGTAAAAGATACAAGAGAAGATCTGAAACACTGGGCGATGCGAAACCGCATTTCAACGGATGAGATGCAAAGATGCATGGCGTATACTTTAAATGCCGGGGATATGCAGTTAGAAAAAGGAAAAATGCAGATCATGGCATGCATGAAAAATCCATATGGACAGCCGTATATTCCAGGCAGTTCGATCAAAGGGATGCTGCGAACCATTTTGCTGTGCGATGAAATTATGCAGAATCCGGAAAAATACAGAAGACACACACAGCAGATCAAACAAGATCTCTGGCAGCAGGGAATAAGACGAGACAGAGTACTTGCAGGAAACATCAAAAGTATAGAAGAAGAAACTTTCCATATCCTTGAAAGATCAGAAAAACAAAGAGATGCAGTAAATGACTGTATGGCAGGCATCATAGTAAGTGACAGTGAACCGCTTTCCACAGAAGATTTGATCTTATGCCAGAAATGGGAGAAACACGTAGATGGAAACAACAAAACCATCAATCTTCTGCGAGAATGCCTGAAACCGGGCAAAGTTATACGCTGCACGCTTACAGTTGACGAAAGTTTGTGGAAGAGAACGGGAAAAGAATTCCGGGTAGAGGATATTATGGAAGCAGTACAGCGTTTTTCAGAACGGTATCAGGAAGCATTTTTGAGCAAATTTACAGGTAATCATACAATTTCAGATCGTACCGTTTTTTTAGGCGGCGGCAGTGGATTTGTATCAAAAACTATGATATACTCATTATTTGAAGGCAGAGAAGCAGTTGCGGTTACAAAAGATATTTTTGAGAAAACAAAGGTCCCAAGAGAACACAAGCATGAAAAAGATTTGCTATACGGTGTCTCACCGCATATTCTCAAATGTACTCGTTATCAGGGAAAAGAATACATGATGGGACAGTGTGAGATGACGTTGCATCCAAAAGAATCATAGAGTGCAAAAGAATCATAGAATACAAAAGAATCAAAGAAGCAGAAATCCGGGAATTTTGCAGGCGTTTCCCACGCACCGCATAAACACTGGGAAAACCTGCAGAAATTCATTTCAAAGAAAGCTATATTTCCAGAAAAAACAATTTGCCACGCAAAACGGCAAATACCCCCAGAAAACAAGCGGGGTCCAAGAGATGGTATTAAGAAATATAGCTCCCCGAGAGGGGACGGAAACAGTACCATCTGTCAACCTTTTAATAATAGGTGTATGATAATTAAGAAATATAGCTCCCCGAGAGGGGACGGAAACCAGATTTCCACGCTTTATTCAACAGTGCTAAAGATTTTAATATTAAGAAATATAGCTCCCCGAGAGGGGACGGAAACATTTCCAGCGTTTCGCCGCAATGGTCGATGAGTTTTTCATTAAGAAATATAGCTCCCCGAGAGGGGACGGAAACGCAGTTCCGGCAGTTTCAACACTGACTCTGTGACAAGAATTAAGAAATATAGCTCCCCGAGAGGGGACGGAAACCTTCGTCAACCAGCATAGCCACACACTTGCTGTTTTATTAAGAAATATAGCTCCCCGAGAGGGGACGGAAACGGAAGATCTGCGAACTGTAATGTCATCGTTCGCATATTAAGAAATATAGCTCCCCGAGAGGGGACGGAAACAATCATTCCACAGATTGATGAAATAGCTTTTAGAATGATTAAGAAATATAGCTCCCCGAGAGGGGACGGAAATTCGAAAGAATGGGTATTATGCTAACGGTGTGGTTGATTAAGAAATATAGCTCCCCGAGAGGGGACGGAAATACGACGTCAGCTGGGGTTTTGTTTTCACGTTAAACGATTAAGAAATATAGCTCCCCGAGAGGGGACGGAAATCCATGCTATACTATCCATGGTTGTGGTTCGTATGCATTAAGAAATATAGCTCCCCGAGAGGGGACGGAAATCCTTTAGCGTCGTTCGTTGCTATGTATATAATATATCAATTAAGAAATATAGCTCCCCGAGAGGGGACGGAAACGTACTGCTGCAACGATAATGGTAAGTGCTGTTACTGATTGGGAAATATAGCTCCCCGAGAGGGGACGGAAACAGCCACTCACATTTTTTCAATCGGACTTGTGAAATTGAGAAATATAGCTCCCCGAGAGGGGACGGATAGGGCTTTCTTCTATCTCCGACTACGGGCATTGTTTAATTAAATTCTCCGTCAGGGGACAATTTGCAAAGGGGGGTTTTTATGAGTTTGTTGTATGTAAATGAAAATGGTGCAACGATTGGTGTGGAAGCAAATAAGTGCGTGGTTCAATATCGAGATGGCATGAAAAAAATGATTCCGATTGAATCACTGGAAGGTATCACGATCATGGGACAGTCGCATCTGACAACAAAGTGTGCGGAGGAATGTATGTGCAGAGGAATCTCGGTCGCATATTTTTCAAAGGGCGGTAAGTATTTTGGGCGACTGATGTCTACGGATCATATCAATGTTCAAAGGCAGAGAAAACAAAGTGCTTTGTATGATACAGATTTTGCGATGAAACTGGGACAGAAGATTTTGAGTGCAAAGGTGAAAAATCAAAGCGTTGTTTTGCATCGCTATGAAAAAAGCCGTGAGATTTTGCTGGATGAAGAACAGAAAATGATGCGAATATGCAAAGAGAAAATTTTAAATTGCTCAAGAATTGAAGAGATGATTGGATTTGAAGGACAGGCAGCGAAATATTATTTTCAGGGCTTATCCAAATGTATTGAACAGAACTTTCGCTTCCGGGGGAGAAGCCGCAGACCGCCCAAAGATGAATTTAATTCCATGATCAGTCTTGGTTATTCACTTTTGATGAATGAAGTTTACTGTAAGATAGAAATGAAAGGATTGAATCCTTATTTCGGTTTTATTCATCGAGATGCAGAAAAGCATCCTACGCTGACAAGTGATTTAATGGAAGAATGGCGTGCAGTGATCGTGGATGCAACAGTCATGAGCATGATCAATGGACATGAAATATCAAAAGATCAGTTTTATTTTGATATGGATGAACCCGGATGTTATATTACCAGAGATGGACTGAAAATTTATCTGAACAAACTGGAACGAAAATTTCAGACAGAAATCCGCTATTTGAAATACACAGATTATGCAGTCAGTTTTCGAAGGGCAATTTTACTGCAGATGGAACGCCTGACAAAAGCGATTGAGGAAGGGGACGCAGATTTGTATGAGCCGGTTATTATTCGATGATGAAGATTATTATTTTCAGATAAACGAAGCATTAGAAGACGATAAACAATTTGTACTGATCATATACGATATCGTTGACAATAAGAAACGAATCAAATTTTCAAAAATGCTGGAAGGTTATGGAAAACGGGTGCAGAAATCTGCTTTTGAGGCGATGCTTTCATCCAAAAGTTACAATAAATTAATGGAAGAAATTCCGAAATATGTTAGTGTAAGAAGTACAGAAGACAGCGTGAGAATTTACCGCATCACCGGAAAAGGTAAAGTGATCTCCTGGGGCGATACACCGGAACCGGAAGAGGATGTCATTTTGATATAAAAACACGAAAGGAAGAAAAATGAGTCGAACTTATTTATTTTCACCGATTGGAAACACCGATCCTGTGAAGTATTTTTATGATGGATCTATGTTACATATTTGCCGGTATTATAAGCCGGATGTTGTTTATTTGTATTTATCGAAAGAAATGATGGAATATCATAGGACAGATAATCGTTATGTCAGAAGTATTGAGTTGCTTGGAGAAAAATTGAACCACACATTTGAGGTACATATCATAGAAAATGATCAGATGGTGAATGTGCAGCAATATGATGTATTTTACAAAGAGTTCAGAAGCATCATCAGCGATATCGAAAAAGAAAAAGGGAAAGATGACAGACTTCTGGTTAATATGGCATCCGGAACGCCTGCCATGAAAAGTGCACTTCTGATCATGGCAACGCTGGCAGAATATCGCTTTTTGCCAGTCCAGGTTTCTACACCACAGAAAAAAAGCAATATTGAGCACGAAGAACGTCAGGAATATGATGTAGAGACAAACTGGGAACTTAATCAGGATAATACAGAGAATGCGGAAAATCGTTGTCAGGAAGTAAAGTGTATGAATCTGATGCGGCTGCTGAAACTGGATATTATTAAAAAACATATATTGTCTTATAATTACAAGGCAGCTCTTGAAGTAGCAAAAGATATAAAACAGGATCTGAGTATATTTGCTTATAAATGGCTGGAAACGGCAGAAGCAAGATCGGTTCTGGACTGGAAAAAAATGAACAGTGTTCTGCCGGAAGCAAATGGAATCTTAAAAGCAGTTCACGAAAATGATAAAAAGAAAGTGCTTTTTGAGTATACGCTTATTCTTGATCTGAAAGTAAAACGTGGAGAATATGCAGATTTTTTAAGGGCGATTACACCTCTTAGCGTGGACCTGCTGGAAATGGTTTTAGCAGAGTTTTGTGATATTGACATTACAAAATATTACAAACGAAAAGCTTTTCGAGAATGGGATGAGCAGAAAATGAGTGGAACAGAAATTTTAAGGCTTGCACAGGGAAATTATTCTTATTTCCGCTATGGTCCGGTTTATTCGGGGGCATTAAATAATATCATTCAGGCAAAATGTGAAGATAAACTTCTTGCACAAAGAGTAAATGAACTGGTAGAAGTAGAACATAAACTAAGAAATATTGCAGCTCACAATATTGTTTCTGTTACCCAGGAATGGGTAAAAGAGAGAACCGGAAAAACAGTAGATGAAACCATGTGGATTATAAAATACATTTGTGAATGTGTGAAAATCAATACAAGAAAAGAAAACTGGGCTTCGTATGATCTGATGAATGAGCAGATATTAAAAGCACTGGAAGAGTGATTGGATATATAAAAACGTTTAACAATAAAAGACAGAGAAAACGTAGATAATATGTTTTCTCTGTCTTTTGTGCATTTTTACGGAATCACAGAAAACTTCCAATCAGATGTACCGCAAATGCTGCAAGCCACGCGATCACACACTGCCATACAACAACTCCGATCGCCCATCTTTGTCCAAGTTCACGTTTGATGGATGCAATTGCAGCCACGCAAGGGGTGTAGAGCAGGCTGAATACCAGAAGCGATGCAGCTGAAAGTGTAGACAGTGCAGTGTTTACATTTCCGGCAAAAAGAATTTCCAGTGTGGATACAACACTTTCCTTTGCCATAAATCCGCTGATCAGTGAGGTACAGATCCGCCAATCGCCAAGTCCGAGAGGCTGAAACAGCGGTGCGATCATTCCCGCAATTGTGGCAAGGATGCTGTTCTGTGAATCCGTTACCATGTTCAGATGCAGATCAAAGCTCTGCAGGAACCAGACAACGACAGTAGCGACCAGGATTACGGAGAATGCTCTCTGCAGAAAGTCTTTGGCTTTTTCCCATAAAAGCTGACTTACATTTTTAAAGCCCGGAAGTCGATAATTCGGAAGTTCCATGACAAACGGAACAGCTTCGCCTTTAAATAAAGTGCCTTTATAAAACAGGGCGATCAGGATACCCATCACAATGCCAAGAATATAAAGTCCTGCCATGATCAGCCCGCCACGTCCCGGGAAGAATGCATTTACAAAAAATGCATAGATTGGAAGTTTGGCACTGCAGCTCATAAACGGAGTCAAAAGAATGGTCATTTTCCGGTCACGTTCACTTGGAAGTGTTCTGGTGGACATGACAGCCGGAACGGTACAGCCAAATCCAATCAGCATCGGTACAATGCTTCTGCCGGACAGACCGATCTTTCTGAGCAGTTTGTCCATAAAGAAAGCAACGCGGGCAATGTATCCGCTGTCTTCCATTAAAGAAAGAAAGAAGAACAGGGTTACGATAACCGGCAGGAAACTTAAAACAGAGCCGACGCCGGAAAAGATTCCGTCAATCACAAGTCCGTGAATGGCCGGATTGACATTTGCGGCAGTCAGCACATGATCGGTTACTTTTGTCAGTGCATCGATGCCGAGTGCAAGAAGATCCTGAAGACATGCACCGATCACGTTGAAAGTCAGGTAAAAAACAGCGACCATGATTCCGACAAAACATGGGATGGCAGTATATTTTCCAGTAAGGATACGGTCAATCTTCTGGCTGCGGATATGTTCCTTGCTTTCTTTTGGCTTAACAACGGTTTGACGGCATACTTTTTCAATGAAAGAGAAACGCATATCAGCAATGGCAGCATTGCGGTCAAGACCGCGTTCTTTTTCCAACTGCAGCACGATATGTTCCAGCATTTCTTTTTCGTTCTGGTCAAGGGCAAGCTGCTCCAGGATCAGAGAGTCTCCTTCGATGGCTTTGCTTGCTGCAAAACGTACCGGAAGTTTTGCACGCCTGGCGTGATCTTCAATCAGATGGATCACAGCGTGGATGCAGCGATGAACGGCACCATCATAGTCATTCTCATCACAGAAATCCTGTCTGGTCGGGCGTTCCTGATATTTTGCAATATGAAGGGCATGGCGGACAAGCTCATCCACACCTTCATTTTTTGCAGCAGAGATCGGGATGACCGGTACACCGAGTAAAGCCTCCATGCCATTGATATCGATTGAACCGGAATTTCCGGTCACTTCATCCATCATATTCAAAGCGACAACCATCGGGATATTCATTTCAAGTAGCTGCATGGTCAGATACAGATTTCGTTCAATATTTGTGGCATCCACGATATTAATGATCGCCTTTGGTATTTCATTTAAAACAAAATTTCGGGAAACAATTTCTTCACTGCTGTATGGAGACATGGAATAAATGCCCGGAAGGTCTGTGACCAGTGTGTCCGGATGCCCTTTGATCGCACCGTCCTTCCGGTCAACCGTCACACCCGGAAAATTGCCGACATGCTGATTGGAGCCGGTCAGCTGATTAAAGAGTGTTGTTTTTCCACAGTTCTGGTTTCCGACCAGAGCATAAGTCAGTACCGTGCCGTCCGGAAGCGGATGCTCACTGCTTTTTTCATGATATTTGCCGCCCTCGCCAAGCCCCGGATGTTCCCGCTTGAAATGTTTCTTTTCCGGAAGTGGATGTTCTCTTTTCTCAGAAATTTTTTCAACCTGGATCTTCTCGGCATCTGCAAGACGCAGTGTCAGTTCATAGCCATGGATTTTCAGCTCCATCGGATCACCCATCGGAGCCATTTTCTGGACCGTGACCTCTGCACCGGGGATCATGCCCATATCAAGAAAGTGCTGACGAAGAGCACCTTCGCCGCCAAGCTGTGTGACAACAGCACTTTCGCCTATCTTTAGTTCTCTAAGTGTCATATCTCCTCCTTGAATTGGTAAAGCGGACATTCACAATCCGCTTCTCTGCGTTCAAAATTCGTAATTATATATGATTCTTAAAATTGAGAAATATTCTCACCAAATGTATCATACCGCACTTATCTGCAAAAGAAAAGTGATAATTGTTTCTCGACAACAAAAAATTATATCAGATGTGAGATGACTTCCGCCTTTGTGGGAGTCTTCTCGACTGAGATAAACATTGACAAGGGAGGAAAACAATGCCATAATACCGCATGAGATAGTATTTGCAGGCAAAGCTATACTCGTACTGAATGAAAAAAATCAAACATTACAATGCAGATCCCGGGGACAGAGAAAATTCTCAGAACCTGGACAGGGAAAATCAAAAAACAGAGCTTATATTTAAAACGATTAAAGTAAGACTTTGAAAACAGGGAAATGAAGCAGCATTTTCAGGGTCACTTTATGCCTTGAAGGTGCTTTTTTAGTTGGATTGAAAGAGCCAACTGACTTGATTTTTCTGTGAGCATGGAAAGGAATTAGAAATGACAGTAGAAATGTTAAAAGGTAAAATTCACCGGGCGACCGTTATTCAGGCGGAGCTGGATTATGTGGGAAGTATTACCGTGGACGAAGAACTTCTGGAAGCAGCAGGAATTTTAGAATATGAAAAAGTGCAGATCGTGGATGTGAACAATGGAAGCCGGTTTGAAACGTATACAATCTGCGGGGAACGCGGAAGTGGCATGATCTGTTTAAATGGTGCAGCAGCACGCTGTGTCAGCACTGGAGATAAAATTATTATCATGGCTTATGGACAGTATGATCCGGAAGAGGCGAAGAACCATAAACCATCCGTTGTGTTCGTAGATGAGAAAAACAAGATCAGCAGAATTTCATGTTACGAAAAACATGGACAGTTGGGGTGATATCAGTATTGATCTGAACCAGACCTGTATTCGTGACAGGATTCTGTTTTGTATATGATATAGCATGATTTTTGAAGTTCAGTTCAGAGACTATCTCGTAATCTATAAAAAGAGGAGAGAAACAAAATGCAGGTAACAAAAACAGTCGAGGAAACAAGAAAGCAGATAAAACAATGGAAAAAAGAAGGAAAGACCATCGGCCTGGTGCCGACTATGGGATTTCTTCATGAAGGACATGCAAGTCTGATCCGTAAATGCAGAGAACAGAACGATATTGTTGTGGTTTCTGATTTTGTAAATCCGACGCAGTTCGGCCCAAATGAAGATTTAGAGGCATATCCGAGAGATTTCGAAAGAGACAGTAAGCTTTGCGAAAGCCTTGGAGCAGATTTGATCTTTGCACCGTCTCCGGAAGATATGTATCATGATCCACATGCTTTCGTAAGTATTGATACCTTATCAGAAACACTTTGCGGAAAAACAAGACCGATTCATTTTAAAGGCGTGTGTACCGTTGTCACAAAATTATTCCATATCGTAGCACCGGATCGTGCTTATTTTGGGGAAAAAGATGCACAGCAGCTTGCAATCATCCGTAAAATGGTAAAAGATCTGAATTTTGATATTGAGATTGTCGGATGTCCGATTGTCCGTGAAGAAGACGGACTGGCAAAATCATCCAGAAACACTTACTTAAATGATAAAGAGAGACAAGCGGCACTTTGCCTTTCAAGAGCAGTAAAGACCGGAAAAGAAGTGATTTACACAGGAGCAGATGCAAAAGAAGTGCTGAATTCAATGAAAGCGATCATTGAGGCAGAACCGCTGGCACGTATTGATTATGTTATGATGGTAGATGCACTTACGATGCAGCCGATAGAAAAAGCAGACCGTGATGTGCTGGTAGCGATGGCAGTTTATATCGGAAAAACAAGACTGATCGACAACTTCAGCTATGGTGTGTAGCCTATGAAAAATATCATGCATAAAATCGGAAAAATCAGTTCCTTTTTGACCAAATACATCGGTGTGATCATCATTGCATTTTCCGTGCTTGCTTTTTTCTGGCGGGACGGTTTTGCGTGGACGACTAAATATACTTCGGTATTTCTTGGAGTGGCGATGTTCGGAATGGGGCTCACGATCCGGATGGAAGACTTCAAGGTTGTATTTTCAAGACCAAAAGAAGTACTGATCGGATTTGTGTCGCAGTATACGATCATGCCGCTGATCGCCTGGACCCTTTGTATAATTTTAAAACTTCCGACGGAATTGGCACTTGGTGTGATCATGGTCGGCTGTTGTCCCGGCGGAACGGCGAGCAATGTGATCACGTATATTGCAGGGGGCGATGTGGCACTTTCTGTTGGTATGACGATCGCTTCCACTTTGATCGCTCCGCTGATGACACCGCTTCTGGTTTATATTCTGGCAGGAACCTGGGTGGAAGTGTCTTTCTGGGCAATGGTGATCTCAGTGGTAAAAGTAATCCTGATCCCGGTACTTCTTGGAATTTTGATCCGGACACTCTTTGGAAAGCAAATTGAAAAAATTTCAGAAGTTCTGCCGCTGATCTCCGTTGTATCGATCGTGATGATCATTTCCGGAATTGTAGCCATCAATGCAGAAAAAATTGTAAGCTGCGGTGTGCTTGTACTGATTGTTGTGGCGATCCACAATCTGTGCGGTATGGGACTTGGCCTTCTGGCAGCAAAAATATTTCATATTGAATATTCCAAGGCAACAGCAATCGCAATTGAAGTCGGAATGCAGAACAGCGGACTTGCCGTTTCCCTTGCGACTGCAAATTTTGCGACAAGCCCGCTGGCAACACTTCCGGGAGCAATCTTCAGTGTCTGGCACAATATTTCCGGTTCTGTTTTTGCGGGAATCCGAAGAAAAGGGCTGACACCAGGACACCAGGCTGGACAAATCCAAGACGTTCACAGAGATGACGTGCATGGATGTTGGAAATAACGCCATCTTCAACGACCTCATTCCAGATCTCGATCATGGAAGTGAGGTCGTTTTTTTTGTGTACTTCTGTCTTGTGATATCCATTGCATATTTGCTCATAAGAATGCACAGACCGGCAATCAGACAAAAAATAAAGTTAAGAATATGCAAAAAAACCGAAAAGTCTTTTGAGACCTTTCGGTTTTCATAACAGGGGATGAGAGAATCGAACTCCCGCTAAAAGTTTTGGAGACTTCTGTCATACCATTTGACCAATCCCCTGTATTGTGTCCGTGACACGTCCTATATATTAGCAAATATTTCTGAAGTTGTCAATGACTTTTTTGAAAGAACAGTAAATATTTTTGTATAACAATTCAGAACGGTGCAGATTTCAGTCTCGGTATATAGAAATTTGTTCTAAAAGTACTTTTATCCGGCATGACGTGGAGTGCGATTCTTATAATAAATGTATTTCAGACCTTTTAAGAGCAGCTCGTCATCAAGAATGACATGTTCCAGACAGTGCGGAACGATGAACCGTGCAAGCCCTCCGGTAGCGACTACCGTTGCTTTTTCACCAAGTTCACGGTTGATACGCTGGATCATTCCATCCAGACAGGAAGCATTTCCGTAGATCATACCGCTCTTCATGCAGTCGATGGTGTTGGTTCCGATCAGGCGGCGGGGTTCTTCCACACCGATACGCGGCAGCTGTGAAGTGCGGCTGGTCAGAGAGTCGGTAGAAACACGGATTCCCGGAAGAATCATGCCGCCGATATAATTTTTCTTATTGTCGATCACAGAGATCGTGGTCGCGGTGCCAAGGTCGATCAGGATCAGCGGAACCGGATATTCACTGATGCCGGCCACCGCATTGACAACCAGGTCACTTCCGAGTGTTTTCGGATTATCCATCAGAATATTCAGACCGGTTTTTACACCGGGACCGACGATCAGCACTTCAGCATCGGTAATCTTATGGATCGAATCACGGATCACATTGGTGATCGGCGGGACAACAGAAGAAATGATGGCACCTTCGATTTCTTTTGCATCGATCTGATAAATTTCCAGAACATTTTTAAAGCTGATAGCATATTCCAGAGTTGTATGTGTTGTATTGGTGGAAAGGCGTTCAGTGAAGAGAACTTCGTCCCCACGGATACAGCCGACCACAATGTTTGTATTTCCGATATCAATTGCAAGAATCAAAATATCCTCCATTCTGCGAAGGCACAGAGCGTATGTATTCAGATCGAACGCACGGAAGCTGTGCCTGCGATTTAGTTAGCAGAAGCGTTTGAAAGATTAGGAACAACCTTCAGCAGTGCTTTTGTGATGACAGTGACAAGGATTGCGGCAGCAATCGCTTCCGGGATGCCGGATGCAGTGACCGTACCCATGATCAGGCCGAACACCGCGGTGCGTGCCACATCTTTGGCAGCGGCATACTGTCCGGCAAAGAGCAGATAAATACTGCCCATAACAAATATCGTATTTACCATCGAACCGACAAAACCAGTGATGATAAGGGAAAGATAAGAATTCGCTTTCAGTTTTCGAAATAAGATCCAGAGCCATCCGGAGATCACGCCGATCATAATGCGGCATCCAACCGAGATCCAGATCGCTTTTACCACGCCAACAAGACCGGTTGTACTCAGAAACGGAGAAAAAGCAAACGAAAGAAGTGTTGGAGCGGTTGTATTGCTGATCAGGGAACAGATGCCGAAAATCGCTCCCAGGATCGCACCGGCGGATGGACCCAAAAGAATCGCACCGATGATAACCGGGATGTGTACAGTTGTCGCCTTAATAATCGGAAGCTGGATCATTCCAAGCGGTGTGTTAGCCAGAAGAATGACGATCGCTGCCATAAGTGCAACACTGACCAGGTATCGAGTGTCTTTTTTCATAGTAAAAATCCTCCTGAAAAATATGGATATAAGTAGCCGGGCAAAGGAAAACAGGAACTGTTTTGTGTCCATTTGCTCCTTGGCTCATAAACATCAGTATCATAGCATAGCAGATTTTAAATGACAAGGGAAACAGTGTAATTTTTCCAGGCAGGCTGACAATACATAAAAAGTATGTTATGATAAACAAAAAAAGTTTTATCATTGCATAAATAATTTAGAAAAGAACGTGAGGTTTTGTGATGTTAAAGGGAAAAACGGTAATACTTGGGATAACAGGAAGTATTGCAGCATATAAAATGGCAAATGTGGCAAGTATGTTAAAGAAACTGCATTGTAATGTGGAAGTGATCATGACAAAGAATGCAGTCAATTTTATCAATCCGATCACTTTTGAGACGCTCACCGGAAATAAATGTCTGATTGATACGTTTGACCGGAATTTTCAGTTTCAGGTAGAGCACATTTCACTGGCAAAGAGAGCAGATCTTCTCATGGTCGCACCGGCAAGTGCCAATATAATAGGAAAGCTTGCAAACGGGATCGCGGATGACATGCTGACAACGACGGCACTTGCATGCACCTGTCAGAAGATCATTGCACCGGCGATGAACACCAATATGTACCTCAATCCGATCGTGCAGGACAATATGAAACGTCTTCAGAACTATGGTTTTGAGATGGTGGAGGCGGCGAGCGGACATCTTGCCTGTGGTGATTCCGGAATCGGCAAACTTCCGGAAGAAAAGCTTCTGGTTGAACATATTGTGAGAAGCATTGCACGTGAAAAGGATATGAAAGGGATGAAAGTTCTGGTCAGTGCCGGAGCTACGATGGAAGCGATCGATCCGGTTCGCTATATCACAAATCATTCAACAGGAAAAATGGGATTTGCCCTGGCGAAAGCTGCGATGCTGCGTGGAGCTTCCGTGACGGTCGTAAAAGGGCACACCGAGGCAGAGGAGCCGCATTTTGTAAAGATGGTTCCGGTAAAAAGTGCACAACAGATGTTTGAAGCAGTCAAAGAAGAGGCTGCGGATGCAGATATTGTGATCATGGCTGCAGCAGTGGCAGATTATCGTCCGAGTGAAGTTTATGATCAGAAAGTTAAAAAATCCGATGGCGAGATGAGCATTGCCCTTACCCGCACACAGGACATTTTAAAATATCTTGGGGAAAACAGAACCGCAAAAACATTTTTATGTGGATTTTCCATGGAAACGGAACACGTTGTAAAGAATTCCCGCAAAAAACTGGAAAAGAAAAATCTGGATATGATCGTTGCAAATAATTTAAAAACAGCAGGAGCCGGATTTGGCACAGATACCAACGTGATCACGATCATCACAAAAGACAGTGAGCAGGCATTTGACCTGATGAGCAAGGCACAGGCAGCAGACTGTATTCTGGATGCCATCTGTGAGCAAAAAAATCAGAATCCTCTTTTGGCAGATGCTATGGAGTGCAGACTGCACAGCAATTCTGTCAGGTAAATGTCAGCAAAGCTGACCGGAATCGCGTGTCAGGTCTCACATGCGTTCGATTTAAATATTACGATCAAATAGAAAAAGAGGGAATCAGAATGAAAGAATATGAAACAGTCTGGGAAATTTTTAATGAATGTGCGAATAATCAGATGCGGGATGTCTTTATCGATGAGATTTGCACAGATGATCCGGAAAAGTTTGTGCTGGATAAATTCAAGGGAAAAGAAGTAAGCTGTGAAAAAAGTGTTCTTCCGGATGGGAGCATTGTGTTTGACATTATGACTTCCGGAATTCGACAGAGATATACGTTTACGGAGATTTGAAGTCTATCTATTAGAAATAATTTCGTGGATCTGTGCAGATGGTAAAGGTACGAAACATTCACTATGCTTTTGGATAGCAGGTTGTAATCCTTGAAAAAATGCGTTATAGTTAGCTGGTAATTCCATTGAGAAGCGATTCTTCATGGTTTTTATATGATGACTGTAAAAACAGTTACGATAAGGATAAATTTGTATGAGGAGGTTTGAAAATGGCTGAGAAACAATGCAGCAGCAGCGGCTGTACCAAAGAAAGCTGCGAGGGATGTCCATCTAAAAATAAACCGACAAGTTTTCAGGTGGCTTCCAATGAATATACAAAGGTGAAACATGTGATCGGCGTTGTCAGCGGAAAAGGCGGCGTCGGTAAATCTATGGTAACGGCATCTCTGGCGAACCTGATGGCAGAAAAGGGCTATCGTGTCGGTATTCTGGATGCAGATATCACAGGACCGTCCATTCCGAAAATGTATGGACTGCACGGACCAGCTCAGGCGGACGATAATGGTATTTATCCGCCGCTGGCAGAAAATGATATCAAAATCATGTCCATTAATCTGCTGATGCCGGATGAAGAAGCACCGGTCATCTGGAGAGGACCGGTTATTTCCGGTATGGTAAAACAGTTCTGGACGGATGTGATCTGGGGCGAACTGGACTATCTGTTCGTGGATATGCCGCCGGGAACCGGCGATGTGCCTCTGACTGTATTTCAGTCTCTGCCGCTGGATGGTATCGTGATCGTATCTTCACCGCAGGATCTTGTTCAGATGATCGTAAAGAAAGCATACCATATGGCAAAAAGCATGAATGTGCCGATCCTTGGTATTGTGGAAAACTACAGCTATCTGGTATGTCCGGACTGCGGAAAGAAGATTTCTGTATTCGGTGAAAGCCATATCGAAGAAATTGCAAGCAAAATGGATCTTAAGGTACTTGGAAAGATGCCGATCGATCCGTCCCTGGCAGAACTTTCTGATAAAGGTGATTTTGCAAAAACAGAAAACAAATATCTGACGGATGCATTTGAAGTACTGCATCAGCTGGATCGTGTGAAAAAAGAAGAGGAGTAGGTTCCAGGGTCTTTCACCCACCTATGAGTAAGCTCATATGGTTTTAGACCTTTTGACCCCTGGCATCATCATATTATAAAAGCAGCAAATGCATAAGAAGATTTCTTATGCATTTGCTGCTTTTTGATTCTGCAAAATTTATTCTTATTAAACGTTTGCAGGTGCACAGGTTTTGTAAATGTTCTTCTTGGAGTTTTTTGACAAAAACCAGAAAATATGTTCGGATTTCCGGAACTTTACACTTGCATTTTGCAGAAAGCTATGCTATAATACGAACAAATATTCGAGAACGTAGGTTCGAGAAAGGGCGGAAGATGGTAATACAGGAAAATCTTGGGATTCTTGATAAACTGAAAATTTTAAGTGATGCAGCGAAGTACGATGTGGCCTGCACATCAAGCGGGACCAAACGAAAGGGCAGCGGCACAGGAATCGGGAATTGTGTGGAAGCCGGTATCTGTCACAGCTTTTCGGCGGATGGCAGGTGTATTTCTCTTTTGAAAATTCTGCTGACCAACGAGTGTGTCTATGACTGCAAGTACTGTATCAACCGATGCAGTAACGATGTGCCGCGTGCCACATTTACGCCGGAAGAGGTCTGTCAGCTGACGATCGAGTTTTACCGGCGTAATTATATAGAAGGATTATTTTTAAGTTCCGGTGTACTGCAAAATCCGAACTACACGATGGAGCTTCTTTATCAGACACTCTGTCTGCTTCGTACGAAGTACCATTTTGAAGGATATATCCATGTAAAAGCGATTCCGGGGGCTTCGCCGGTTCTGATTGAAAAGACCGGTTATCTGGCGGACAGGATGAGTGTCAATCTGGAGCTTCCGACAGCGGAAGGACTGAAAAAGCTGGCACCGCACAAGAGCCGCAGGACGATCCTTGCACCGATGCGGCAGATCCAGACCATGCGGCAGGAAAATCAGTATGATCTGACGGTATATCGCCGGAGTTCGCGGTTTGTGCCGGCAGGACAGAGTACGCAGATGATCATTGGTGCGACTCCGGAGAATGATCTGCAGATCATTTCGGTTGCCGAGTCTCTCTATCAGAAGTTTCAGATTAAGAGAGTCTTTTATTCGGCGTTTGTTCAGGTAAATGAAGATGCAGCACTTCCGACACTGCCCGGTGGTCCTCCTCTTTTACGAGAGCACAGACTTTATCAGGCGGACTGGCTGATGCGGTTTTATGGATTTGAGGCAGGTGAGCTTCTCTCAGAAAAGCGTCCGAATTTCAATGTATTCTTAGATCCGAAGTGTGACTGGGCGATCGGCCATCTGGAGCAGTTTCCGGTGGAAGTTACCACCGCGGATTACCATACCCTTCTGCGTGTCCCGGGGATCGGAGTCAAGTCCGCAAAGCGGATCGTCCAGGCGAGAAGATATGGAAGTCTTTCTTTTGAAGGCCTGAAAAAGATGGGGGTTGTTTTAAAGAGAGCAATCTATTTTATCACCTGCAGCGGCAGGATGTACTATCCGGTCAAGCTGGAAGAGGATGCGATCGTCCGTAATCTGCTTGCTGGAGAGAAGCAGGATGCCCGTATGGAAGTGCCGAAATATCATCAGATGTCGCTTTTTGATGATACTATGCCATTTGCGGATCTGCCAAATATGAGGTGACTTACACTTCGTCAGGGACGTATTACAGGAGTACAAAACAGAGAATTATTTACAGGACATTTTTAAGCAAATCAAGTAAGTTCCCTGCTTCAATTGCGAAAAGCAATAAGCAGTGTGTGGACTTGCTGGTATCAGGAGGAATTTATAAGTAACTAAATATATTGCTTAATATGGTTAAATGTGTTTAAATATACCTATGGAGGTATTATTATGAACACGTCAAATATCACGAATTATAAACCAAAAGATTTTGCTGAATTAATAGGTGTTTCTGTGAAAACATTACAGCGTTGGGACAGGGAAGGAATTCTAGAGGCAAATCGGACTCCAACGGATAGGCGTTATTATACTTACGACCAATATCTTCAATTTAAAGGCATAAAAACCCAAAATGATATACGCCAGGTAGTTATTTATGCAAGAGTTTCTACAAAGAATCAAAAGGATGATTTACAGAATCAAGTATCGTTTTTACGTCAATTCTGTAATGCCAGAGGCATTATTGTAGACCAATGTATGGAAGAATATGGAAGTGGTCTGAATTACAATCGTAAGAAGTGGAATAAATTATTAGATGATGTAATGGAACAAAAAATCAAAACCATAATCATAACACACAAAGATAGATTTATCAGATTTGGCTATGATTGGTTTGAAAAATTCTGCATGAAGTTTCATACGACCATAGTGATAGTAAACAATGAAGAACTATCACCACAAGAGGAACTCGTGCAGGATATTGTTTCTATTCTTCCTGTGTTCTCCTGCAGGTTGTATGGACTCCGTAAGTATAAAAAACAAATAGAGAGGGATGAAGAAATTGTTAAAGAGCTTCAAGACGGAAATCAATCCCACACCGGAGCAGAAAATCAGGATCCACAAGACGATAGGCACTTGCCGATATGTCTATAACTTCTACCTTTGTCACAACAAAGCCTTGTATGATAAAGGTGAAAAGTTTATGACTGGTAAGGGCTTTAGTGTATGGCTTAACAATGAATACATTCCAAATAATCCTGATAAAGCATGGATTAAGGAAGCGTATTCAAAAGCCGTGAAAAGATCCATCGAAGACGGATGTACTGCTTTTACAAGATTTTTTAAACATCAGAGTGATTTTCCTAAATTTAAAAAGAAAGGTAAATCAGATGTAAAAATGTATTTCGTTAGAAATAACCCAAAGGATTGCGTGTGTGAAAGGCATAGACTTAAGATTCCAACTTTGGGTTGGGTCCGCATCAAAGAGAAAGGATATATTCCAACAACAAAAGATGGATATGTAATCAAAAGCGGTACGGTTTCAATAAAAGCTGACAGATACTATGTTTCAGTTCTTGTAGAACTGCCGGATAACAAGACAGCTGATAATTCCAATGAAGGAATTGGCATTGATCTTGGGTTAAAGGATTTCGCCACTGTTTCTAATGGTAAAACTTATAAGAACATTAACAGATCTGCAAGATTAAAGAAACTTGAAAAACAGCTTATTCGGGAACAGAGAAGTCTTTCTCGAAAATATGAAAATCTACAGAAAGGAGAGTCCACTCAAAGAGCGAATATACAAAAACAAAAGTCCAAGGTACAGAAACTTCATCATAGGATAGATCATATCCGCACCGACTACATTAAC
>ENA-OUQP01000236-OUQP01000236.1-human-gut-metagenome-genome-assembly--contig:-NODE-236-length-58756-cov-10.303487_pt1 | contig 58756 bp, 90 predicted proteins | sample MGYA00237951_ERZ548836 | MGnify/ENA primary metagenome ERZ548836 (study PRJEB26490, sample SAMN05194702) | human gut metagenome | biome: terrestrial biome; feature: human-associated habitat; material...
GACACCTACGCTGAACTCTTTTCGGACATGGGTTCGACTCCCATCGCCTCCACCAACCGCAACGCGGTAGAACCCTCGGAATTTGACGGTATATCGTCATCTTCCGGGGGCTTTTTGTTTGCAGAAATGGGTAAAATCACCCGCTCAAAGTCCCCGGTTTTCTGGTCGGTTATATTGAATTTGACCTCTGCCCGATCCTCGTACAGCAGGATGGACGAAACGAACGTATCCAGGATGCGGCGGCGGTACTCTTCGTCCACCTCGTCCTCTTCCCGGCGGAACTGCTCGAACATGAACGTGAGCGCTTCCCGGCTGAACTGGGGCGGCGTGGGGGCGTTGTTGATCTCGCCCAGGGCAAAGGTAAGCTGGGCTTCCTGCTCTTCCAGCGTGCGCAGGCGGGCCGCAAGGCGGGCGCTGCCGCCCTCTTCGATGGCCTCAAGGATATTGTTCTGCTTGCGGCGGCACTCGGCCAGCTCTGCTTCCAAAGCGTCCTTCTCCGGGTTGCCTTTCGGCTCCTGCTCCTTGGCCTGCAATTCCATCATGCAGTCCACGATTTGCGAAATCTTCTCCGGGGTAAGGACGTACTTTGCAACGCCGTCCACGATGACCTGTTCCAGATAGTTTTTTTCAATGGAGGTCTTGGGACACTTCTTCTCGACGTGCTGGGTGCAGGTGTAGTAGTAGTGCTTGCTCCCGGTGTGGCCCGTGGCGCTGGCTCCTTTCATGGCATGACCGCACAGGCCGCAGTCCAGTTTACCAACAAGCACATAGTCAGCCCTGGGCGCACCCTTGCCGCCGCCGTGGGCGCGGTTAAAGGCAAGCTGGGTCTGGCAGCGGTTGAACAGCTCCCGGTCGATCATGGCGGGCACTCCCCCCTCAATGCGGATGTCGGCGTACTTGTACACACCAAGATACATCTCGTTGGTGATGATCCGGCAGATAGAGTTCTTGTTGAACGGATTGCCCCGGCTGGTGCGGTAGCCGCGGGCGGTCAGTTCCCGCACGATGTCGGCGGCGGTAGCCCCGGCGGCGTACTGCTCAAAGATGTACCGCACGGCGGGGGCCTGCTTCTCGTTGATGCAGTAGTGCTTGTCCGGCCCGATGTCGTAGCCAAAGCTGCGGTTGCCGCCCAGGGCAATGCACTTGAGCGCGCTTTCCCGCTGGCCGCGGCGGAGTTTCTGCGCCAGTTCGGCGGAGTAATACTCGGCCAGGGATTCCATCAAGCCCTCAATGATGATTCCTTCCGGGCCGTCCACCACCGTTTCGGCGGCGTACAGAATCTTGACCCCGTTCCTCCGCAGGCGGGTCTTGTAGATGATGGAGTCGTAGCGGCTCCTGGCGAGGCGGTCTGTTTTCCAGCAGATCACAGCGTCGAAGAGGTGGCTGTCGCTGTCGGAGATCATCTGTTGGAACGCCGGGCGGCTGTCGCTCTTGCCGGAAATGTGGCGGTCGATGTACTCATGGACGATCTTGTAGCCGTGGGCTTTGGCGTAGGCCTCACAGTCCCGGCGCTGGCCCTCAATGCTCTGCTCGGTCTGCTGGCCGCCGTTGGAGTAGCGATAGTACGCCACCAGGCGCAGGCCGCCTACCTCTTGCAGTTTCTTTTTGCGAGGCATAAATACCACCTTTCAAGTAGTTTTAAGTTTGTTGCAAGCCGTTGCAAGTTCTGGGGAAAATAAATCTTTCCACACTTTCAACAGTCAAAAAGTTAAATTCATTTCCGAAATATCATATCTGGGAGCCATTTATATAAGTAGAGTTGCACGTTTAGGTTCAACTCGTTCCAAAACGCCCTGCCTTTTCTGCGGAGAAGATGGGGCGTTTTTATTTGCCATACACGAAAAAGCCTACCGGGCCTTGTCCCCCGGTGGGCTTTTTCTTTTTGTGTGCTGAATTTTACGGGTGCTTCCTGCGCCATTCAGCGGCGGCACGGTCAAGCACTAACCTGTGGAAGAAGATTCTTTTCCCCCACTGGCGGCCTCGTCGGCCCGCTCGGCGTTGTACCGGGCTACCTCGTCCTGCACGTTGACAACGGCAGCGGCCACATCGTCGGACACGTCCACCCGGCGGGGCGGCTGTACGGCAGGCCCGCCAAAGACCTTGCGCATCTGTGTAAGGAACAACGTGCGCTCCTGCGGGGACAGATCGAGAAAGTTCTCAATCACCGAGACCTGCTCTTTGTCCAGGCTGTACTCGGCGGCCAGCCGATCCAGTACAGTTTCCCGTGTCTGCTCGAACATCTCCCCCTCGCCAGTGCGGAGCCAGTGTTCATTGACCCCGAACTCGCGGCAGATAGAAAGAACCGTTCTATCGGAAGGGGTGGCTTTGCCACTCTCGAACAGACTGATAGAAGAAGTAGTCATACCGATGCGCTTCGCAAATTCGGCCATGGTTAAATCAGCCTGTGCGCGTACAGCATGGATTCTGCTTTTCACTATAATGTCACCTCCTTTAAGGCAATTATAGCACGAAAAGTTTAATCATTCAACAAAAACAGGAAAAAACACTATTGACAATATTAAATGATTAAACTATAATGAGGCTATAAATTGAATCACTCAACAAAAGGAGGTGGAGGGGATGCAAGAAGCGATGACACGGCCACGCCGCGAGGGATACAATGCCGTGATCGACACGGCAAAGGGTATCTTGCGGATGGTGAGGGCCAATAAGGAAAGACTGCCGGATTGCAACTACTCCGGGCTGGAAGCAACGGCAGAGTTTCTGCTTGACGTTCTGGACGTGCATGAAAAATGCCGGATCGTAATAGAGTACGACCCGGCAGAGGAACGCACGGCGATCTACCGCACAGAATTTGAGGGCAAGCCGATTGATTTTACGGAGTACCCTGTTTGTCAGAGCGGAAAGTAAGCACGCACCCGGCGGGAGTTTCGATGCACTCCGGGTGATTCGTGAAAACTTTGATCGTGGTTCCATCCAAGACGGACTGCTCTTCCGTCTGGTCGAACTTATCACTGACCTTGCGCCGCTCGACAACAGATAACGCGCTTGCGTCAAATTCAAACAGAATCATTTTATAACACCTCCTTTCCTGACCTGATTATAGCACGGCGGAAAGGGGCGGACAACATTAAAGGGAGGTGAGGCAGATGGAGAACCCGGCAAAGTTCCTGTGCCAGAGCAAGGGCAGGGACATGAACGACAAAACAATGAAAGCCCTTGCCAATGACATTCTCGCAAAATGCCAAGAACAAGAGCTTTCCTACGCAGAGATGCGGACACTCATTATTATGCTGTCTGGTCGTTTGGAAAGTGCCCAAACAGCATTGAGAGATTTACCGCTATCGGTCGTGGGGATTACACCTTTTTGATTTTAGCAAGAGCAATGTCAAAATTGGCGGGGTCCATTGCAGAGTAGAGCGCAATGTAACCAGTAAAGGTGTCCAGAGCGTAAGCGGCAGGGTTTTCGGTGAGAGGAATCCCCTTTGCAAGCTCTGCGGCGGTAAGCTGCATGGACAGATCGTAGACGAGTTTTTGGCGGTCAGTCAAAATAATCACCTCCTTTCCGCCTTGATTATAGCACGGCGGGAAGGGATGGGCAACACGAGGGGGTGAAGTAGACGTGACGCTGAAACCTGAACACATTGTAGAAGAGCTGAACAGAACGCCGAAGCTGAAACGCGACCTCATTATGAAGATGGTGGAGGTCATGCTTGACAGCGAAGCGTTCTTGGAAGCGTACCCGCGTCTGTATGATCCGGCACTTGCAGAAGTTTCCAGCGAGTACAGAGAAAAGGTACGGGAGGAACTGGCACAGATCATTGTGCGGCTGTTCCGCAAAAACAAAGTTCGCATGGACGACGCATCGGACGTATTGTACCGGGCGAGAAGATATTACTTGGAAATGTATGTCAACCGGGACAAACCGAAAGGAGAGCGAGAGTATGAGCGAAAAGGAAAAGATGCAGAGTGAAGAGATCGCCAAGGTGCTGTCCCAGAACCCGGCGGCCAAGGTCTATCTGGCCGGAGTGGTGCAGGGCATGAAGCTGGCAAAGGCTGTGGAGCCGGAGGCAGAACAGCCCGAAATGGAGTGCATGGAGGGGAGTTTTCCCCCGTGCGAGTGCCTGCCGTACAAACGGAACTGCCCCGGCGGCAAGGAGGCAGCCAATGAATAAGTTTACGACATTGGCAGTGGTCGTCGTGGCGGCTTGCACGGTAACGTACACCATCGTAACGATGATCCGCAATCACCGTCGGTACGTCCGGCAGAAAGAAGCCCTTGACCGCTGGTTCTCTGCATACAAAAAGGCCCAGGAAGAGAGGCGTGGCAAATGGCAGTAACGGGAGTGCTGAAAAAGTGCGCCGACTGCGGCACAGTATTTGTAGCCGAAAACCCGGCAAGCAAATACTGCCCATGCTGCTCTGCCCGCAGGAACATCCCCGGCCCCGCCCGTGGGAATGGCTACCGAAAGCCGCCCCCGGATGCCCTGACACTGGACGTTCGGGCGGCGGATGCCGCGGGGCTTTCCTACGGCGTGTGGCGCGCACGGGAGGACGACAGAAAAAGAAAGGCGAAAGAAACAATTCGCCGCCAGATAGAAGAAAGGAAAAAGAAGCATGGCGAAAGTGAAGATCAACTGGCCGCCCATGAGCATGAAAGCCGAGGGTGAGGATGCCGCAGTTCTGGCCCAGGCAGAGCAGTTCTTGAAGTATGTGAAGGAGGCGCACAAGATCAGCTTTGATGTGCTGCCGACCATCTTCCGGGACGGCTGCCGTGACCCGGAAGAGGGCGTTGGAGAGCCGGAATGTGTGGGATGCAATGACGACTGCGAGAGTTGCGAAACCTACGAGAAAGCAAATTCGGTAAAGCCTTTGACCGAGCCGGAAGAGGTAGCCCCCGGCGCACAGTGGGATGTTGTTGCAATCTACGACAACGCAGGCATTCCCAGCATCATGCACCGCTTCCGCCGCATGAACGACAAAGACCTGTTCCGCGGCGGAAAGGACAAGCCGCACCCGGCGTTCATCATTGGCGGTGAGGTATACGACGAGATTTACATTTCGGTCTACCAGAACACCATGATTAACGGCAAGCCGTACAGCCTGCCTTACACGGAGCCTGTCACCGACATTACCGCGGACAAGTTTGCGGATGCCTGCTTCTCCAAGGGCGAGGGCTGGCACTGCATGACCGCAGCGGAGTGGGGCTTGCTGGCCTGCACCAGTTGGAGCAACGGCACTCTGCCGCATGGTAACACCAGACGCGGCAAGTACCACGCTGACCCGACAGAGTGCGGCGTAAACGTCAAGGACAGCAATAAGACACTGACTGGCTCCGGCCCGGCAACCTGGACGCACGACCACACGCCGACGGGCGTACATGACCTGTGCGGCAACGTCTTAGAGATCGTCCGGGGTCTGCGGATCAAGGATGGCGCACTCTGGGCGGCGGAGAACAACGACGCGGCCCTGCCGGAAACCGACCTGACCACCTGCGGCGACGGATGGAAGCCCATCGTGGATAGCAACGGCAACCAGGTTTACGTCGATGCAATGGACGGAATCAAGTTCACCAACGAGAAACCGCAGCATGGACGCGCCAACTTCGAGAGTTGGGAAGATGTGCGGATGGAATGTTGGAGCGACCAGCTTATGGAACTGGGCTTGTTTGCTGGCGAGAAAAAGGCGTACTGCGCCGTGGATGCAACGGAAGGTGAATACCTTCCGGTTCGGGGCGGCGACTGGGGCGGTGGCGGCGGCGCTGGCCTGTTCCGCTTGAACCTCGGCGGTCCGCGCAGCGATTCCGGCTGGTACGTCGGGGGCCGTTCCGCTTATTTCAAGAAACGCTGAAAGCTGTTCGCTGGCAAGCTGTGAGCCGAGCGGTAGCGAGGCGGAAAGGAAGAAGCAAATGAACTGCTCAAAACGCAGGCACGACGGCGCGGCATACCGTCGGTGCGATACGCTGGTTTCACTGTACTGCCGACCGTGCAAAGACCGCACAAAGGCACGGCAGACACAGCAGCACAAGAAGAAACGCGGGAGGAAAAAGAAGTGACGATCATTGTTCTGTGCGTGATGCTCATTATCCTGTTCGTCATAGCACTGGCGGTAACAGCATTTCTCTGCTGGGTGTCCGCTACGGCTTTTAGCTGGGGCATCGTCGCCCTGGTTTGGCTCTTCCTGCTGGTGATAGCCGTCTTTATCGGCGGCGGTGATGGCCGGGAATAACACCCGGCACGGGCTGGGCGACCCGAAACACGCCTGCCATGTGGCCGGAAGCGGGGGACGCAGACGACCACCCCGGTTCATCGGATTTACCGGGTGTCCTACCTGACAAGGACAAAAAGAACACGCCAAGGCGGCCCGCATGGGCGGGGCGGCAACCTGTCAAAACCGCCCCTTTGATATGGCGCAGCCAGTGCAAGGCGGGAGTTATTCACCCGCCCGGTGCTGACTCCGGGGCGCGCCTCCACATCCGAATATAAAACAGAAACCAAAGGAGAACGAACATGAAAACACCTGCAAAAATCAACGCAAGCCGGGACGAATCCGGGAAAATGCTGATCGGTCTGGACGGGACGGGAGCTGGTCTGCTCATGCTGGCCGGAAGAATTGCATCCGGGGTGCTTGTGACCGTGGCAAGCAACGAAAAGGAGCTGGCCGAACTCAAGAATGTTATGCACAAGATGATCGACGAAGCCTGCAAGGAAGAATGGCTCAACAAGATCAGCGGCAAGCGCGGTGTGCAGACAGACAACATGACGGAGTTTTTCGCACATCTGCTCATGGGGAAGTTCTAAGAAAGGCGGTACGGCAATGGCAAGAAAAAAAGCCCAGCCCATCGTTACGGAATACCAGACCCGCAGCTTGCTTGACTTGGCAGAACTTTTCTACTCTGACCCGGCGAACGTAAAGCGGTTAGAGGAATGGCAGAAGAAACAGGAGGGCAAGCGCAATGGCAAACGAAAAGCTGTATGAGGACATGGAGCCGCGGGAAAAGTTTGAAGCACTGTGGCTGAAAGCAGGACTTCACAAACGGCCCGGTGCGGATGCACTGCTCTACGACTTGGAGAAGCAGGGGTTCTTTGATCTCCCGGCAAGCATTAAGCACCACTCAAACCGTTTCGGCGGCCTGGCAACCCACACCGTCAATGTTGCGGATACGGCAATGGAACTGTGCGAAACCAACCACGCCTTTAAGGACTGCGACAAGAACGCCGTGCTGGTGGCGGCACTCCTGCACGACATTTGCAAGGTCAACAAGTACCACGAAACTGCATTCCACAAATACGGTTATGAGGATCGCGGCCTGCTGGGTCATGGCGAAGAGAGCGTGATTATGGCACAGCGGTTTATCAAGCTGACCGGGAAAGAAATCATTGCGATACGCTGGCACATGGGCGCGTACTGCGGCAAGGAAAGCTGGAACACACTCGGAACAGCCTATGACCGCTATCCCGAAGTTCTCTGCCTGCATTTCGCAGACATGATCGCCACCCACTATGATGAACGGTAATGCAAACCCGGCAAGGTACGTTGTGTATCTGCCGGACGGAACAAGAATCACGGGAGATGCTGCACTCCTGCCGGAAGATTTGAACAGCGGGTTTTCGGAAGCCGAGATTGCATATATAGCAACTGCCGGACTGGCAGCATGGGACGCTTGTAAAGGTGGAATCTACTATCGGTACATCTGGCCATGTTGGCGGCTGACAAGAAATTATAACAAGCCGGAACGCTGGGAAATCTGGCAGGACGAACGAGAACATCCGGCCCCGATGGGGCGCGCAAGTTACATCCAAAAAGCGAAAAAGGAGAACCGTTTGGCAAGAAGCGCATACACCAAGACTGCCCCGCAAAAGGGTGCAACAAGAGAAGTACAGTGTGAGCATACGTTCAAAATAACCATCCCACGGTGCGCGCCGTGCGGTGGACATGACAAACAGTGCAAGCACTATCGACCGAAGAATAAGTAACCCCATTTGGCTTATTTTGCAGGGCCGCTACACCCCGCGTCAGTGCGGCGGCCTTTTATGTGACGCAGGGCGAATCAGTTGTTGGTAGCTGCTGATCCGCTGAAAGCGGGGCCGAACCCCGCCTGCGTCGGTTGCGTATAGGCATCATGGAAGCTGGTGCGATTTTCCATAACATTTGCGCACCAACAGGGCGAAAGAGTGCCGTATGGCAGCGTCCCTCCTAACGCGAAAGCTGGTGAAAAACCATGCTGCTCCTAGTCAAGTCGTACCCTGCATGACGGCAACGGAAGCCGAAAGAGGGTGCGCCGCAGCACAAGCGAAGAAGTGCCTTGTCCTACCCGCCCAAGCCAAAGGCGGCAGGCCTTTCCCCACTGCCGGTCAAAGGCAGATAAGGCCGCCCGCCGCCTCTCCGTCTTTACGATTATCTCCAGGGAGGCGGCGGTCTTATATGTGGGCGCGCCTATGGCTGACGGCGACGGCGGCGTTTATCTCCCCCAAAACACCGAGATAAAAGTTGGTTCGACTCCAACCGCCCACACAAGAAAAATAAAACAAAGGAGGTTGATTTCATGCTGTATTCAGAGGCTATCGAACTGCTGGAAGATATGGCAGATGATCGTTTTACGCCCATTACCGAGGCAGAAAGAGAAAAAGTGCGCACGGCAATCCGGCTGGTAGCAAAAATGGCAACGGTTAGAGCCTGCCCGAAGCGCGCACTTCATGCCGCAATTCGCTGGATCGTAGAGAGCTGGGAGGCGAAAGAGGCATGACGGAGATTGAAAAGCTCGACGCAATGCTGACGGAGTTGCACGTCAATCATGATTTGCACCGCCGCTTCCCGGAGATGGACAAGGACTTTTCGGACAAGGACTGGGGCTGGCAGGTCACGGTGAACGACAAGAGTTTTGGCGGAAACTGGGACGCTATCTGCGGTTACGGTTCCTACGGATTCAAACAGGGCTTGCTTGAAGTGATGGGCAACATCCGGGACGACAACGGCGTTGAGGGCTGGTTGACCGCAGAGCAGGTCGTGGAAATGGCAAGAAAGGCAGGTCAACAGACGTGATCCACCTCGGCGATATTACAAAGATTCACGGCGACCAGATAAAGCCTGTGGATTGTATCACGTTCGGCAGTCCGTGCCAGGATTTGTCCATTGCGGGACGCAGGGCGGGACTTGCCGGAGGGCGGTCTGGTCTTTTTGTTGAGGCCGTGCGAATCATCAGGGAAATGAGGAAAGCGACAAATGGAATGTACCCAACTTTCGCTATTTGGGAAAATGTACCAGGAGCGTTCAGCTCCAACGGCGGAGAGGACTTCCGCGCCGTTCTGGAAGAACTTGCCCGCGTGGAACAGCCAGACGCTATTGTTCCTAGACCTCCGAGGGGGGGCAGATGGAGCAAAGCCGGAGCAATCGCCGGAGCCGGATGGAGCCTTGCTTGGCGACAGCTCGACGCTCAACATTGGGGAGTCCCCCAGAGAAGAAAGCGTATCGCTCTTGTCGTGGATTTTGCAGGCGGACGTGCCGGAGAAATACTATTTGAGCGCGAAAGCCTGCCGGGGCATCCTGACCAGAGCATCCCGACGTGGAAAGAAGCTGCAAGAACTGCTGGAAACCGCCCTGCTGGAAATGATCGAGTGGTGGCAGAGGGGGGGCGGAACGCATATACCCTGAAAATTAGAGGGGGATGTGCAGGCGGCGGCAAGGGCGCGCTGGTGCAGACGGAGAAAACAGGGACACTATCGACGCTTCAAGATCAGACGCTTTTCCAGCCTGTTCCGATTCTGAACGATCAGGGCGGCGGCAAGATGGATGTGTCGTATGACGTGGTGGGAACATTGAGGGCCAATGCAAAAGGCCACGACCCGATTGTGTTTGATGCCTTGCCGTTCGACACCACGCAATTAACGAGTCCGCAAAACGGGAGCAACCCGCACTGGGGCGACCCGTGCCATCCTTTGGCTGCAAGCGCGCATACGCCATCCGCCGTTGTGAAAGTGTTTGATGCACGAGGAAATGGCGACGGCCAGATAGTGCCGACCATTACGGGCGACCACGAAAGAAGAATCACGGACTACACCGCTATTGCAGTTGACTTGTACAATGGAGCCGTGACGGGAGATACGGCCACATCTATCACCTGCCGGAGCATAGCATCACATTCCGGGCCGCAGGTCATGGAAAGCTATGGAATCGGGAACGGACAGGCTCATGCGTCGGTCACAAAAGAAAAGTCTGGCACACTGGACACGATGCACGATGCGCAGGCGGTTGCAATAGAACACATGGAACTGCCGAAGAAGATTGCCTGGATCGTGCGCCGCCTCACACCGACAGAGTGCGAACGTCTGCAAGGCTACCCGGACGGATGGACGGACATTGGAGAATGGACGGACACCAAAGGGAAAAAGCACAAGGCGGCAGACAGCCCGCGGTATAAGGCGCTGGGAAACAGCATCGCGCTTCCGCAATGGTTCTGGATCGTCCAGAGAATGAAACCGTACATGGGTGACGGCGCAAAGTTGGGAAGTCTGTTTGACGGCATCGGCGGGTTTCCGCTGGTGTGGGAAACAACATACGGAGCTGGGACGGCGACGTGGGCCTCTGAAATTGAAGAGTTTCCAATCGCCGTAACAAAGAAATGGTTCGGAGAAAAGGAAGTGAAATCATGAGAAAGCCTATGCTACCGACAATTTCTTTTGCCTTGAGCTGTACGGCTCTTGGCCTTGCAATTTTTAACGGTGCAGTTTTGCACACTAGGATTCAGCAGGTAACACAGGAGCGCGACATCTACGCAAGCAGGTTTCAGAACTGGTCTGACCGCGCGATCCGGGACGAAGAAACCATTTCCGCCTTGCAAGATCGGCTTGATTCGATGGCGGACGGCAAGATTTATCTGGAAGAAGCCGGGACGTTTATGTGTACGGCATACTGCACGGAACAGCGCCAGCACATTTGCGGAGAGGGACACGGAATAACAGCCAGCGGGCAGCCGATCCAGGCGGACGTGACGGTGGCGGCAGACCAAACGCTTCTCCCCTATGGGACGGTTTTGTACATAGAGGGCGTGGGCATCCGTATTGTGCAAGACAAGGGCGCAGGCGTGCAGGGTTATCACTTGGACGTTGCGGTTGATACTCACGAAAATGCGCTGGCATGGAGCGGGTACGGTGAACATCGGGTGTGGATCATCCGGGAAGCGGAATGAAAGGAGCGACAATGCAGAAAGTAATTGCGATTGATTTTGACGGGACGCTTTGTGAAAACAAATACCCCGAAATCGGTCTGCCGCGCTGGGGCGTTATCTTCAAGGCTCTGTCCGAGCAGGAAAACGGCGCAGCCCTGATTCTGTGGACGTGCAGGACGGGAAAGGAACTGAACGATGCTGTGGAGGCCTGCGCAAAATGGGGTCTGACGTTCGACGCGGTGAACAAAAACCTGCCGTCGTGGGTTGACACCTGGAACAATGATCCACGCAAGGTTGGAGCCACAGAATACTGGGACGACCGCGCAAAGAGTACAACCGACGCAAAGGACTTTGGCAAACTCGAAAGCAAGGTCAATGGGTACGAAATCGAAACGCGCCCAATCGGAAGCAGCCCATGTAGCTTTGAAACGCGGGTGACACACGAGGACTTCAACAATGGAATGCCTGTGACCGTAAACCACTACAAGAATCTGCACGATGCCGCCAAGGGGCAATTCAACTGGATGAAGAAAGCAGAGGGCGGATTCAATAAGCTGTATGACATCTATGACAACAAGATATATCCAAAAGAAAAACGGTTTCCAGTTAGCTTTGAAGAAAATGCGCCAGTGAAAATTGCGCTAAAATACAGGTGCGTTTACTGCACAACGGAAATAAGCCACAATCAGCGAGGTGGCATCCCGAATGAAAAGCTACCCAAAAAGTGTCCATTCTGTGGAGAAACGATGCTGCTGGAAGATTACCGGGTGGATGTAGAGAAACGCCCGCAGGGAATAAAGCCGATACTGGGAGAGGTGCTGTTTCCTCCGTACATCCAAGATTATTCATACGATTTGTAAGGAGAACAGAAGAAGCCGCAAAGGAACAAAAAAGATGGCACAAAATAAGTGGAGACCGTACCTGCCACGGTCAGATTCAACCGAACTTCCGCCCGTACATAAACGAATGAGCGAAAGAGAGGAAACATGATTTTCTTCATCATCGGTGTGGTCGCCGCCCTGTTTGCGCTGGCAGTGCTGCTCCTGACAAAAGAGTACAAGAACAGCGCAATTATCCCGGCGGTGGTCGCCGTGGTTATGATCGGCATTTCCTGCGTGTCCTACGTCCCTACTGGCTATACGGGCATCGTTACGACCTTTGGCAAAGTCGAGGACGGTACAAAGGATGCAGGTATCGTGTTCAAACAGCCCTGGCAGTCCATCGTGAAGATGGACAACCGGGTGCAGGAAATGAGCATGGATTTATCTGCGTTCTCTTCTGACATTCAGGAGGTCGCAACCAGCGTATCCGTTGGATACCGTATCAACCAGGCAAACGCCATGACGATTTATAAATCCGTTGGCAAGAAGTACGAGGACACGCTGATTACTCCCCGCGTGCTGGAAACGGTGAAAGCGGTGGTGGCGCACTACGATGCAAGCAGCCTCATTTCAAACCGGGATGCGGTAGCAGCGCAGATGGATGCAAAGCTCCGCGAGGTGCTGGCCGAGTACAACATCGACTTGCAGTACATTTCCGTGACGAATTTTGACTTCACCGACACATTCACCGATGCGGTGGAGGCAAAGGTAAAAGCCCAGCAGGAAAAGGAAAAGGCGGAAACGGACGCAGAGAAACGTCGCGTTGAGGCTCAGGCCACGGCGGACGCTGACATGATCGCCGCAAATGCCGAGGCCGAAAAATCCAAGGTGGCAGCAGACGCGGAGTTGTATGTAGCCGAGAAAAAGGCTGAGGCAAACCGCGCGCTGAATGACAGCCTGAACAGCAACCTGCTGGAATACTACAAGATCACCAACGTGGACTCCCTGTGGAATGGCGAACTGCCTACCTACGTTGGCGACGGCAACAGCATCCCCATTATCAACGGCATCAACTAAGTTTTTAAGGAGCCGCCAACGCGGCGGCTCCTTTTTTATGAGCAAGGGACAGGCCCACCGCCCGGTTCGATTCCGGGATTGCCCGCAGAGAAAAATAAAACGAAAGGAGAAAACAATGGAAAGATACAGCATAGCCCTGCACGGAATCGACAGCTACACGAAGCAACCAATGTATCTGCCGTACAAACTCGATGCGGCAAGTGTAAAGGGCACACTCCATGAAGCAAGGATGTGCGCAATGACGTTTTATCCGAGATTCAGAGAGACCGAAAAGCCGGACGTGGAGGTAATCAGAAAATGAGACTTGCAGCTATCGCAAAGAACATCAAGGCAAGCGGGGTGTGCGGCGTTCACTACGTCGGCCCGCTGCATGAAGTATGGATTATGACGGCACACGGAATCTACCGCCTGAACGGCTACCCGAAGCCTATTGACCGGGACGAAACAGCTATGATGTTTGGCATCGGCCCTAAGACGATGGAGAATATCGCCTACAACGACTTCACCGACGAGGATGCGACATGGCTTGAGGGATACAACCTGACCGACAGTGTGGAGGGAGAAATCCGGCTGGTGACGATGGACATTGACGTGTCGATTCGCGGCCAGGAACTCCGCCTGCTGACGGACGAGCAAAAGAACGTGATCGCCATTGCCACCGCCGATGATCTGGCCCCGTTGCAGGGTGAATTTGCAAGCTCTGCGTATATGGCGTTCTATCTGCGGACATCCAGCCAGGGCGAAAAGTACATTGTAGTAAAGGACGGATTTTCTGTCCGGGCGGCGATCATGCAGCCGGACGTGAAAGAAGCCCTGCGGGATTCGCTGCTGGAAGCAATGACGCTCCTGCGTATGGAGGGCTTAAAGGACGGCACGGTGGACATAACGCGCCAGTGCTGGCCGACAGGAGGCAACGAGGAAACCGAGGCGGACGATGAAGAGACTTGACGCTATATACAAGTGCCGCCTGTGCGGCAAAGAGTATGTGGAATGCTCAACCAGCGGAGAAAAGAGCAACCAGCGGTTTGTAATGGACATGATGTACCGGGCCGTAAGGCAGAAAAAGCCGGAAGAAGTCATGGAACCGACGCTGTATGAGTGCCATTCCTGCGGCGACGGAAGCTATGGCGTAGCCGATTTTCTGGGTCTCAAGGTTAAAGACGAGGGGGCAACGGAATGAATATATACGTTGTGCCGGAAATTGACATTGAACGGTTCAAAGAAACAGGGGTCTTTGCTGTACAGCTTCTCAATAACGAGGCTATGACCCACGATGGGATTTACCTGGAATCGGATAGGGCAAAAGAGTTCGCAGAGTTTTTCAAAGATAACATTTTCCCGGCAGAAAAATTCGAGGAACTGGTCGAGTGGGGAATAAAGGCGGACGCAGAAAGCGCAAGTCTGGTGCGGGCGATTATTCACAGCAGGGTTTGGGAGTACGAACAGAAGCGCGCAATGACTATGGATCAGGTGCTTGTGCAGCTCTGCATACGGGAATACCCAAGCATGGCTCAGATGCAACAAAAACAAGTAACACTGACATACAGTACGCCGTGTCTGATGAAAGATGACAACCCAAGTTGGAACGACAAAGCATTGCAAATGGAACGGATCAGACAGAGCCAAAAGGCAACAACTGAGGCCGTGAACGCTATGCTCTGGGAAAAACTCAAGGCGCAGGAAAGCGTTTGCGCATACCAGGAAAGAGAAATTTATCTCCTGAAAAGAAAGATTCAGGACGAACAGAAAAAAGCAGAAATCAGCAAAAATGTTGCAGAGCAGCACATAGCAGTTTTGACGCAGCAGCTTGAGAAAAAGAAGAAACGCCGTACATTGAGCGATCGGGTGCTTCAAATAATCGGCTTCTGGGTCGGAATCATCTACTGGCTGGAAAACATGGACAGATAAACGGAGGAAGAAAGATGGATGTAATCAAAAGTGACGTTCGTAAGCTGGTAAACAAGGAACTGAACGCCGCAAACAAGCGCTTCCGGCCTTTTGCCAGCCCGCACGAGGGCCAGAACATCGTCCGGGAAGAGTTGGAAGAAGTTGAACAGGCACTTATGCCGCTGGAACTCCACGTCAAAAAGAGAATGTGGAACGCCGTCAAGGCAAACAAAACAATTTCGCGGGAAGAACTTCAAGAAATCCGTGAAATGGCGGTCGATCTGGCAGTGGAAGCAATTCAGGTAGCCGCAATGGTGAAAAAGTTTGAACGCGGCCAGCACCGTGGATGGCCCGGCGGAAAGGAGAACCAGCATGGCACAGAAAAGAAAGTCGCCCCCGGCGGATGTGGAAACCGTAACCATAACCATGAGCCGGAAAACGGCGGAAGCAGTAAAGCAAGCGTGTGAAGAATATCTCCGCCTGCGGATGGGACAGTTCGAGGACTTCACGAATGAGGTCTGCTGCTGGGACTATGTGGAGCAGATGGAGAAAGAGTGCCACACTACCGAGGAACGGAAGAAATTCAACCGGGATCACGAGCAGGATTTTTACAAGTGTATGCGACTCCGCGACCGTATGCGGGCGGGACTGCGTGCGCTCTGGGCGCAGAATGTGCCGACAGCTTCTATCCAGTTCACATTGAAGGAAGCGTACCGGGCAGAATCCGTATGGCTGGCGATCCGTTATGCCCTGGTGTGGCACGACTTCCCGGAGGGCGGGATGTGGAACGACTTCTTCTCCCCGCTCAACCGTTCGGATCAGCCGATGCCGAAAGTGGAACTGAAAGTGAAAGAGGGTGAGTAGGCCATGGGAGTGACGCTCAAGTGCAAAAAGACAGGGCGAGATATGGACATGGGCTATATCGGATTTGACAGGTTGAGAACGAAAGTTGCAGACCTTATGGGGTCTGACGTTGGCGTTCATTATCGAGAACTGAACAAAATTGATAACCTGCCGATTGAAGAAAGAAGAAAAGCCATTCCAGAGTACAACAAGAAGATACAACAGCTGATCGAGAGTAAGGCGCTGGACGAAAAGGTGGCGGAGTTCCTTTACCAAGCAGACGACGAGGGAAAAGTCAACCACAAGGTTTGCAAGAGAATCCTGAAAGTTATAGGCAACTATGACGATGATATTATTTATGGCTATGGTGGCCGCGAGAATCCGGGAAAGTTCAAGGATTTCAAGGCGATATTGCAAGACTGCGTGAAAAACAAATGCCCGATGGTGTGGCTGTAAAAAAGGACGGTGCAAAATGACGATAACGATATACCCGGACGGCCACTCAATCCAACAGGGAACGCCGGAAGAGCTGGCGCGGCTTGTGTTCGAGATGCAGGCGCTTCAAACCTTACAGAGTTTTAGAAATCTGGTTGAGGCCATCCAGGCGGAAACGGAAAAGCAGCAGAAGCAAAAGGAAGTTGCGGCTACAATCCCGGAAGTACCGAAGAAACGACCGCCCAAGAGAAAGGCAAAAACCGATGGTAAAACCTGAACCGTGGGAAAATCCGATGCTGGATACTATGTGGCACTTCATGGAAATGGGCGGCCTAAAGGCAAACTATCCGGCGCTGAAAGAAGCCTGCATGGAAATGCGACAGATGATTATGCAGAAAACGGCAGGTCAGCGCAAAGATCGCCCGAAAGACATCCCGTGGGAAAACTGGGAGCGCGTCAAGGTGACGATAATCTGCGAGGCAATGGCGCTGGTGCTGTCGGGAGAGTATGAACCAAAGGAGGAAGGCAAGAGTGAAAGAAAAACGGTTGGTTGACGCAAACCACTTTGAGCAGGTGCTCAAAAACATAGCGTGCGCATTGAAGGGCGAACTGACGTATGGAAAAATCAAGATCGACGTGGTGAAGTTGATTATGGGAAGTCTGGAAGCTGAACCGACCATAACTGCGGAGAGCCTGCAACCGCTAACGTACAACGAAAATATGGACTACCTGGATTGCGACGAATTTATCTGCCACAAGTGCGGAATCCATATTGAGGACTGGAAGCGAATCAAGATTGACCCGGATGACGGGGAGAAAGAACTTTGCGAGTACACGTTTAAGCACTGCCCGGAATGCGGCGCAAAAATCATCATACACAAAAGCTGCGAGTTTTGCAGGTGGCATTTGCGAGATACGACGTGCTTCAACGACCTGGAAAAAAGGCCCAGAACGACCCCGGAAGATTCTTGCTGGAACTGGGAGGAACGAGAGTGAACGAGAACAAACAGCACTGTGATTTTTGCGAGTTTCTGTCCTGCATGAAAAAGGTGGACAAGAGTGAAATAAACTGGCGGCAGGGCGAAAAGCCAATGTATGCCGCTGCCCTAATTCATGGCTACCAAAGACGGGGAAAGAACATCGGCACAATGACGCATGGAACATTCGACCTGAACTTCTGCCCGGTCTGCGGAACAAAGCTGGAGGAAGAATAAAAATGGAACATGGCGAAAAGAACTGCTCCACCTGCGCATGGCATGACAGCTTCTCGTGGGTATGCTTCAACGGCTTATCTGAACACCGGGCGGATTTTACCGACCCGGAGAACACCTGCCAGGAATGGAAAGAAAGGAAAGATGAAAATGACTAGGGATGGGGTCGAGTATACCTGCGACAAATGCGGCAAGACCATGTTTGCGCCGACGGATATGTGCAGCACCATGAACAGTGTCCGCGAACGTATGACGAGGGACTGGGAAGAAGTGACAGACGACCAGGGCCGCAAGCGCGACCTTTGCCCGGAGTGCAGCAAGGAATACAAGAAAATCATTGGCGGCTTCCTCAAGAAAAAGTGACCGCCGAAGAGCAAACCTCTTACATTATATATTATACATAGTAGTCCGTCGTTAAATAGCCGCCCTGACGAGGCGGCAAGGGGCTTGTATACGGAAGCTAAGTTAAGGGACACGACGAGAAAGAAGAGCAAAACGATGCACCTACCCCCGGCGGGGAAAGGGAGTGCAGAGGGAAAACGAGGGCAGCGTTCCAGCAGCTTATCGGAATAGAGGGAAAAAGGAACGCGGCCCGGCGTTGTTCCTCTGCATCGTTTCCCTCTTTCGTTTGTGGGTCAAGATAAAGAAAGTTCCATGACGTGAACGGAAGGAGGGACGTAGAGAGTATGGCAGGCGGTTTCAGAGTGCGAGAGCAAAAATTCATCTGCGGCAAAGATTACGCCACGGCTGAAACGATGCAGGTTGACTTTTTCGAGATCACGGAACAGCAGCACAAGGCCAGCACCCGTAAGAAGAAAGAACTTGCCAGCTCCATTGCGAAAGAAGCGTACAATTTACGGCAGTCCGGGCGATACCTGGAACTGCTGATCCAGCGCAACTTCCGCAGAACGGACTACTCCGTTACATACACCTACGACAACGACCGTCTGCCCGCCCCTGGCGACATGGAGCGTGTGGATAAGGATTTTTCCGCCGCAGTGAAAAAGCTGTACCGTATGTGCGACAAGGCCGGGATCGAACATCCGGGCTGGATCGACGTTGCGGAGTATATGACGTATGTTGATGGACGGTGGATCGGCAGACACCATCACCACATCGTTATGCAGCACACAAAAGGCTTGACCCGCGAAATGATAGAAAAGGCATGGGGCGACCGGGGAATGGCTCGGTGCGAACCGCTGCATTTTGACCACGGCTATGTTGTGGGCCTGTCCAAGTACATCATGAAAAATGTTCGGTGTAAACGGCACTGGCGGCAGAGCCGCGGGCTGAAACCGCCCAAAATGCCACGCCCGAACGATGGGAAAATGAGCCGCGGTAAACTCAAGGACGTTTGCGAAAACCGTCTGGAAGATCGTGCGTTCTGGGAGAAAATGTACCCAGGCTATACCCTGCACTACTGCGAACCAATCATCACGGGAAACAGCACCCGCCATCTGATCGTGCGCCTTTACCGCAAAGAAACCGGGATGAAGAACAGGAGGAATCAACCTTGAGCGTGAGGCTTGAACTTTCCGACCTGCCGCCCCGCATCCGCGCCCAGGCAGAAGCGCAGATCGCGGCCAGAGGCCAGAAAAAAGCGTCTGCCGCGCCGTCAATGGCTGCGGCGGCAAGCATTGCCAAAACCGCAGGCATGGAATTTGACTCCCGCGGCGAGTATAACTACTACATGGGCGTGATCCTGCCGAAAGTACAGCGGGGGCAGATTGTCAACGTGGAAACGCACCGGGCGTTTTCCCTGCTCCCGGAAAAGGAATACGGAAACGTGAAACTCCCGGCGGCCAGATACACCGCTGACTTTGTGTTGACCTATGCAGACGGAACAACGGAGGTTGTGGAGGTGAAAAGCAAATTCACAAGGAGGCAGCAGCGGGATTATATTTACCGCCGCCGCTTGTTCATCGACCTTGTGGCAGAGCCGCGGGGATGGAAATTTGTCGAACACATCACGCCTGACACATCGGCGGAGATCAAGGCGTGGAAGAAGCTTGCAAAGCAGAAAGGATAAACCATGAAAGCTAGACCGAACGCGGCAGTACAGCGCATGATGGTGCGAAATTCTGTCAGCCGTTGCGCGACATCGAAAATCAGCGCGAAAAAGAATATCATGGATAACAGAAAGGCCACAGACGAGGTACTGCGCTACTGCACCATCATTGCGGCCTTTGATGTGCTGGAATTTGACAAGGACGCGCTTGACCGTTTGACGGCGGCCATGAAAAACCGCGCCGACGTGTACACAACAGAGCGCGCTGTGCTGGGGCAGACCCGCGCGCGGCAGTTACTTAGAGAGCGCACGGAACCGATGCTGGACAGGTCGTTTGTTCTCCCGGCGGGAGAGTACCCGCGAAAGCAGCATGAAAAAGACGCGCTGGCAGAACGCCGGGATGCTGGCGACCTGACGATCCGCTATTTCGTGGAGGGCTTAAACGAAATGGGCTACGACCGGGCGCAGATCAATGCAGCCGTGGAAGAGGTTCACAGGAACTATGAGCAGTTCTTGGAATGGGCCGTTGACGGTGAGTATGCGGCGCATACCATGCTTGGCCGCAAGGCGGCGGAGATCATGGGCGGAAGCGTCGAGGTGGCAGCAGAACCGGGCGCAGGCCAGATTTTCGGGAAATTCTAACAGAGCAAAACGCGGGAGGGTAAAATGCAGGCGGAAGAAGCGAAAATGATTTTGCGTTACCTGGGTGGGATTGAAGCACAGCTCTATGACGTGAACAGAGAACTTGCAGAGTTGCAGGATCGCTACAACCCAATCAAGGGCATGGACATGGACGGGATGCCGCATGGAACCACTCCGGGCGACAGCACCGCGTCGCTGGCCGTGAAGCTGGCCGACAGCAGCGAGGAATACAAACGCACAGAAAACCGCCTGCTGGTGCGCAGGGGCGTTTTGCTGGCTGACAGAGATAATATTCGTGACCAATTAGACCGTATGAACGGTGATTACAAAATCATTCTGCGCGGGCGGTACGTTTACACGCAAAAATCGTTACAAAGAGGCTGGACGAGTATTGCGGCGGAACTGGGGGTAAAGGAGATCACCGCTCAGCGGAAAGAAAAGGTTGCACTTGCCATTCTCGGCCCGATGCTGGACGAAATGCCAATGGCAGAAGAAATCCTCTTGCGCGCGTATGACGCGCGCGATTAAAAACAGCAGGAAAAGCACAAAGGCGGATTCGTGATAGAAAATCTATCAAAACGCCATGAAAAGCCCCCGACAGACGGCGGCAAAATTCGTGTGCCGGAAAAACATTAAAGGCTATGATGATGCCGAATTTGCGCGCGCGTAAAAGTGGGAACTTCCGCGAGAGCGAAAAACTCCATGGAAAAACAACTTGCGAATAGGAACAAAAGAAACTCCCCCGGCGGGTAATTCCGTCGAGGGAGTTTTCGTTATTCGTGTTCGTGAAAAGAGTCTGCGTCAAAAGTAAATACAATTTCCGGCGTTCGTTCTGTGATGATGAAAGTAAACACGCCGGGCGCATCCTTGCGGCCAGAAACAACAACATCGTCAGGCGGGAGATCGTGGAGTGTGCAGATGTTCTTCTGCACAGCGGATTCAAGACTGCGCAGGCGTTCGTCCTCCGAAATAATCTGATCACGCTGGAACGTATCGGATAGGCCTTTCTTCAAAATGGCCTGCCACTCTTCCGGGAGAATGTTCATGTGCGCCGCCACCTTTCGTGCATCCTGACAATGACCTGGGCTTCATCCTCTGCGGCTCCGTGCTCCACAGCATACCGGGCGATTTTTTCCGGCAGGCCAACAGGAAAACCGTTTTTGTCAACCGGGCCGTCATACCCTGCCAGATCGACGACGTGAAGCGTGGGCTGGTCAGGCAGGAGTTGGTAATACTGGCCGTCAACATAATTCGTGTCGGTGACGCGATCCCACCAGGATATTTCACCGTGTTCGTTGCTGGCGGCTTCCATTGCGCTGCGGGCCTGCTCTTCGGTAGAACCGCCGAACGTGAGCCGGGAACCGTCAGAAAAGGCGGCAACCACGCACCAGGGATAAAAAGTCTGCATTTCGTTCATAGAAGCACCTCCGCTCAAAGAACCATAAAAAAATCGCTCCAATCAATGACCTTGCCGCACTCTGGGCAAACATCGGGCATATCGCCCGTTTCGTGGTTGCACTCAAGTTCTGCACCGCAGGACTCGCAGACAACAAGCCCATTGTCGAGCATAATAGCCTTAGAATCGTTCTCCATAAAAAGCCTCCGTTTCGTTAATGAAAGTATAGCATGAAATGCCCCGGCGGGGAACCGGGGCCGATGCCATTAGCAAATTTTCTGGACGATCTCGGACAGGTTGCGTTCCAATTCGCGGAAATACTCTGCGTTGCCTGCGGCGTTCGGGTATTCCGGGGAACCGTCGGGATTTGTTTTGCACGCCAGTTCTTCCCATGCGCTGATCTGCTCTTTGCGGTAATTCGTTGTGGTGAGCAGATAAATGTACAGCTTGTTCCACTGTGCGTCAGTGAGGGTAACGGTGCGCAGACCGCCGCCGGATTCGCTGCTACTCTTTTCGTTTGCCATGTGAAAACCTCCAAATTCGTTTAGCTTGATTAGCTTGATTAGCTTGAATACTTAGCTTGATTAGCAATATTCAACTTAAAACCATTTCGGGCTGGGGCGGGGCTGCTTTCGTGCGGCACGGCCATAGCGGAGCCACTACGCCGCTTGGATGACGCTAATCATGTTCTTCCAACGAGAAGTTGGAAAACCATAACCCTTGTCAATCTCGATCCAGCCACGAAGAACAGAAATCGCCTCGTCCTTAGTAAGGCAGGACTGATTCACGGGAAAGCCAAAGAGAGAACCAAAACAGTCTGCCGTGCCGAAAGAAATAGTACGGGTTTCGTCGTTCTGGACAACAAGAAAACCGTCACGGTCAAAGAGCACGTTGAACAGCTCGAAATTGGCACCGTGGTTAAAAAACCATTTTCGTTGCTCCATAAAGTGATACCTCCAAAGTTGTTTTGTTGTGGCCCTTTCGGGCTGGGGCGGGGCCGCTTTTTGTGCGGTGCGGCCCTGCTGGGGTGTCCGTTGTTTTCGTTATTCGTTGCCGTCCAGAAATTCCATGACCCGGTGTGCGGCATACTTGCCAGCGTCGTTTAACTGCCGCTGCCATGCGCCGTTGCGGGGCGACCAGTGAAAACCGTTGTGCTTGAGTACGTCGCGGGTTTCGTCGTCGGGCTTGCCGGGGAAGATAAGCTGAACCCGCATGGACTCCTGATCCTCTTTGTAGGTGTAACCGTCGCGTTCATCCTCCACCGGGGCGGCAGCCTTGGCGGCCTCGATCTTTGCGATTCGTGCTTGCACCCGCTTGATGGTGGCTTTGCTGCTCGTCAGTTCGTAGGTGGGAAACGGCTTGCCGTGGAACGCCAGCGGGGAGCCGTCGCCGTTCCGCCCGCCTGCCATGTAAACGCCGGGTTTCGTGATCCAGGCAAGCGTCTTTTCGGGGATACCCTCGAAACCGTCCAGCGTCTTGTGCTTGCGGTAGTATGCGTTGGCGGAGATCATCAATTCGTGTCCGGCTTCCAGACCTGCCAGCTTGGCCCGCAGGAAGTCCAGCACTTCGGGATCGGAGTCTTTCACGGCCAGGGTGTGCGCTCTCTTGAGCTGGTCGAGATAGTGTTCAGCCTTGCGCCAGTTCTCCCGGTTGGCCTCAAATGCTTTGATCTGCTTCTCTTTCTTCCGCACGGGGAAGTTGCCCGCGCCGCAGATCATCACGCTGGGGCAGCGCGTGCCGATCTCGTTCTCCTTGTTGGTGGCCTCTGCCAGCGTCTTGGCGTAACGGTCGAACAGGTATTCGGCCCGCTCTTTCTGCTCTTCGGTGAAGCACTTGGCCTTGACCTGCTCCAAGATGGCGGCGGCCTGGGCCACCTGGGCCTCGTACTCCGCCGTTGCGCTACCTGCGTGGTAGTCTCTGAAAGAGCGCATTTCGTGAGAGAGGCGGGCGGTGTTCTCGTTGATCGTGTAAGTTGCCATAATATAAAATCCTCCGTTTCGTTTTCGTGGTTCGTTATGCCTTGCGGCTGGGATCGGGTCGCTTTGCGGTGCGGCCCGTCAAGGTGTCCGGCCTGGGGTCAATCGAGCTGCTGATAGCAAAACGCTTGGTAGCCCATCCGGGCGAGTGCGTCTGTCATTGCTTCGGCGTTGCGACTCCGGGCGTTCGCTTGGCCGTTCGTGTTGGGGCGGAACACAAACCGCTTCTTGCCGAACAGGCTCCATGTAAAGCAGCCTGTCCCGGCCTCCTGCGCGGCCTGCTCCACGAGTGCTTCTTTCCACCTGGGGAGCAGAAGAGAGGCCGCATCAAAGTTGCACGCGCCGCCGTCCTCTGGGTCGTCGTCCTCGACGGTGCGCCCCGCAGCGAGTGCGGCTTTCAAATCGTCGCGGAGTTTGGCATACTTCCCGGTGAGGGGCTTTGCGGCGGCCTGCTGGGGCTTGGGCGCGGTGAGCTTGTGGAGCAGTTCGGAGTACAGGCGGCGCGCGGTGTCGATGTCCTCCACCTCGTCGCTCTCGATCTCGTCGCCGTTGTCCCAGACCGCGGCAATCTCAAAATGTCCCGTGGTGACTTCTGCCACGTCAACGATGATCGGACGGCCTGCGCTGTCGGGGCCGCAGTAATGGAGATCGGCGGTGTGCTGGTGGGTCAACTGGTATGCAGTAATCATAGTATAAAGCCTCCTGTGTTCGTTTCGTTATACCCCGGCGGGGCTGGGCCTGGGCTGCTTTGTGCGGTGCAACCCTGGCAGAGTATCCACGGGCGGTCAACCCAGAAGAGCGGAGGCGGCAGCCTGCCACGTCGGAAAGCTCCAAAATTCGCTCTTGTCGTGGTTCGTGTTCAAGCCGTCCAGGCGGGCGACGGTGCAAAGGCTGGTGGTGTGGTTCCATCCCTCGACCGTGTAGCCTGCGGCCTCTAGGCGGTGAATGGCGGCGAGTTCTGCGCGCTGGCGCTGGTGAATCTGTTCAAGTGTCATCATGGTTATTTGCTCCTTTCAGTGGGTCAAGTTCGGGTTATAGATGGCGGTCACTTCGTGGCACTGGTTCCGGCAGGTGTCAACGCCTGCAAATGGGCACCCGGCGCAATCGTCACTTTCACGCTCCTGCTGGTTCAAAATCCAATCTTCACGGCTGGCGGTTGTTGTCATGTAGTGCGCTCCTTTCGGTTTGGGGTGTATGTTCGGGGTAATTTCCCGGCGGGGCCGGGTAGATGGGGCGGGGCCACTTTCGTGCGGTGCGGCCCTGCTGGGGTGTCCGCTTTATACTGCCGTTCCGATTGCTTCCAGCGGGGCGGCCAGCTTTTCGCGCTCCATTGCGTCAAGGTTGATCTTTGCGAGTGTTTCCGGGTCGAACTTTTTCCAAAGCCAGTCGGCACACTCTGCTTTCGAGTGCATCATAGTTGCAACGGCTCGACCGCTGCGGGACTCGACGATATTCCAGCGGCGGGCCTTGCACTTTTGGGCTATGCTCTGCGGGATGATCTCACGGGTGACAAAGAACGTATAGCCGCAACGCTCAACGCGGAACCCCTCGACCGTGTGACGGTGGCGGCTGCGATCCCGGTAAGTCAAAACGGTTTCAAAAAGTTCCGGCTTGCTGGGGATCTTCACGGGGTTCTTCTCGACCTTGCAAGCGCCCAGGGCGGCAAGGTTTTTTGTGCAAGCCTCGCGGGTCTTGCTGTCCGACAATGCGCCGATCCGCTTTAATGCGTCGATGATGGCGGCGGTGTTTTCGTCGGCGTGGGCCGCGTCCGCCTGCACCAACTTCATAAGCTGGTTGAGTCTGGCAGCGGAGCAGGGAAAAAACTGGGGAAGAATGATCTCCATGATGCTGTTCGGGTCGTTGTGGAGAACGATCTGGATCGCGTCGGGGTTCCGGGGATTGCTGCTCTTCTTGGCGGCAGGCTGGGGAACCTCTACGAGTTCGGGCAGTTCGTGGTGCTCTTCCACGGCCACGACGACGCGGGCGGCTGCCTGCTGTGCTGCCTGCCGTGCCTCTGTTGTAACGTCCTGGGCGATTGCCTCCGCGGCGGTTTTGATGGCGGCGGATACTCTCGCGGCGCGCCGCTGCTCTGCCAGCATCTTGTTATAGGCCTTGATCTCGTCGATGCTCTTAAAGCGGCCAGCGGGGGCGGGCTTGCTGCTTTCAACCTGTAAGCAGCTGAACATATACGACGTGGTGGGGTAGTAGTGGGGGTGTGCCTTTGCCTCTTCCCCTGCGGCCTCTGCCGCGTCGCGCTGGGCTTTGCTGGGCTTGTCGGTGTACTTCCACAGCGGGCAGGTAAACAGGGCCTTTTCTCCCCGCTTCACGCTCTTGCCGTTCTGCTTCCAGAATCCAAACGTGTGAATCTGGGCGGCGGCCAGCTCGTCGAGGCCGTCCGGGATATGCTCGACGGCGTGGGCGATCTGCTCCGGGGTGTACGCCGCGGCGGCGATCTCGTGCCGCTGGGCGGGGGTCAAGTGCGCTTGCACGCTCTTCAAAATGATCTCTTCGTTGGTCATGGTGTAAACCTCCTGTGTTTTAGTTGTGGTTCATCCCGGCGGGGCCGGGTAGATGGGGCGGGGCTGCTTTACGGTGCAACCCTGCTAGAGTGTCCGATTCAATGGTGCTTCTTCTTCATCCGCTCAACTGCTGCGACCGCTTCCCGGTGGGTGGCACAGTAACAGCTTTCATAGACGACGAAAGCGGGCAATGTTACACCGGGGCAGCCGGTGGGGGCGGGTTCACTGCCCTTGTGGACGTGTCCCGCGGAAACCGTGAAACCGCCGCGGCTGGATGGTGTGATTTTGTATTCCATGCGGTGCGCTCCTTTCGGTTCAATCTTCCACGCTCTCGCAGTCGTGGCAGTAAAGCGCGTCAATAACGCGGTCGTCGGTGTAGTCGTCCGGGGTGCCGTTGTCCTCTACAACGAGTTGCACGCGGTCATAAATCCGCAGGTCGGTTTTTGCATCGACGGTAAAAAACCAGTCGCAGCCGTCGCCCAGGTCGGTGCACCAGACTTGCACGCCGTCGTCGTCGGCGTACATCCCCAGCACTTGAGCGGGGACAATGTAGCGGCCCAGGGGGCCGGGGGTGTAGGGGCAGGCGGCAGCGGTGCGGGGCGCACCTGCCAGCATTGCGGCGGCCAGAGCCGCGGCGGTGATGATCTTTTTCAGCTTGCGCATTGTAAAACCTCCTGTGCTGTGATTGATGTTCGACTTTCTCCCGGCTGTTGCCGGGGTGGTGGGCCTGGGCTGCTTTGTGCGGTGCAACCCTGGCAGAGTATCCGCGCCGGGTGTTACTCTTCCGGCTCCCCGAAAACCTCGATGTATTCATCTGCGGTGGCGTTCCGCTCCATCCACTCGCGGGCCTGCTGTTCGGTCATCGGGGTAATATCGCAACCACCGCACCACTCATTTTGTCCACAGGAGCGAGAATACTTGCTTGCGGGGCCGCCCTCACCGTACAAGAAGAACTCACCCGTTTTCTTCTGGTAGAGTTCTTCTTCCCAGTGGGAGAAGTCGCGGCAACTGCCGCCATTGTCTGCACTGCACAGCCGCTTTGCCGTGTCGGTGTTGTACATCCGGCCATTGATGATTTTTTTCATGCGTTTTCTTTCTGCCCTTTGCCCTGGGCGGCGGGTGTTGTGTGCCTTGCGGCTGGGATCGGGTCGCTTTGCGGTGCGGCCCGTCAAGGTGTCCGGCCTGGGGTTCATGCCTGCTTTGCCTGCCAGCGGGCCAGCAGAGCGGCCCAGATGATCCGGCGAGTGCGGGGCGAGAGTTCAAAAAAATGCTTGTTCATGTGCGTTTCTCCTGTTCGCTGTTGTTTTGCTTGCGACCCTGTACCGTGCCGCTTACTGTGGCTACACTGTACCACGACACCCGGCAAAATGTCAAGCCCTGTACCGTGCAATCTACTTTTTGCACAAAACCTGTACCGTGCTTTTGTGCAATTTGGCACTGTACAGGGCGGCGGCTGGGGTGATATTATATATTTATAAAATAAAAGCAGGGGTAAAATTATGGCTATATCTGCAAAAAAACGACTGACAAACGACAAATACAACGCGAAATGCACGCAAATAAATATAAAGCCTCTCTCTCAAGAGGCGGCGGCAATCAAGGCGGCGGCAGTTGCCAGCGGCCAGAGCTTGCAAGGATATATTTTGCAAGCCGTGCGCGCCAGGATGCAGGCAGAGGGGCAGCCGCTCACCGTGGGCGATCCGTCCGGCCCGGAATCCGTGGACGGCCAAAACTGTGGGGAAGAAGGGGGATTATAGGGGGTTACTGGGGAGGCTATAACTCACTAAGTTCTAGCCCTACACCTAGAGCACTACCCGGTAAAGTGGAGAATCTGACCCCTCCGGCAAACGGCAAAATGCCCCCGCCGTGGCCCTGCCGGATCAGCAGCAGACCAGCACCGACGACACAAGCCCAGAGCGACACGCGCACCACCTGCGCCGCCGCCCTGGGCTTTTTCTTTTTGCCTTGCCTTCATGCCTGCCCGGCCTGCCGGATCAGCACCCCGGCACGCGCTGGGTGTTGTTGGCAGCCGCCCCGGGGAAAAGCTGGAAAGTACCCGGGGAGCGCTGGACACAGTACCCGGATATTACGCCCGCCACCTGCACCGGGAAAGATCAGCACCGCCAGCGCCGCACCAGATGACCACGCCAGCAGCAGACCGCCGCCCACGATGACCACGCACCAGCGCCAGCGCCGCCACCGAGGAGGACAAGCCCGCAAGCGCCGCACACCTGCCGCCGCCTGCATCGCTGCCGCCTGCTGGATGATCCACCCAGCAGCACCCCGCAAAACGGCCATTTTGCCCCGCCGCCGGAGGGGTCAGATTCTCCACCTAACGGGATATAGCTTTGCCAGTAGGGGTAAGGCTAAGAGGCTATATGCTGCCCTATCTATCCCCCAACCCCCTTTCTTCCCCGGCCTCGCCCTGGGCTGCCCACCTCGACGACGACGCGCCGCCCCGGCCCCGCCCACCGTCGGCGGCCTGCCCGATGAGGCCGACGGGCCGCCCCGGCCCCCTTTAGGTACTGCCGGAGGCGTTTTTCGGCGGTGCGGGTCCAAAAGCGCGAAATTTTTCTAGGTATGAGGGGATTTTTAGGCTTCCTCGAAGGGGGTCTGGAAAAAGCAAGGGGGGATTTTTTGAAGAAATTTTTGAAATGATGTTTTGTGATGCACTTTTTCTGATATAATTAGTACAGTGATAAGTAAGCAAAGCTCCACGGCGCAAGTCGTGGGGCTTTTTCTTTTGCGCAGATTTTGGAAACGAGGTGCGGGTGATGTTGGATGCCAGCGCGGAACAGCCAGCGTGACACCGCCAAGGCCGAGTACATCAAACGACGGCGGGCGGGCGAAAAAATAAATCTCAAAGAGTTTGCGGATCGGGTGGGCGTACCCTATGGGACAGTGCGAAACTGGAAGCGTATTGACCAATGGGACGAGTCACTAGAGCGCAAGCGCGGCGGCCAGCCCGGAAACAGAAACAGCAAGGGAAAGAAAAATGCCAAGGGCAACCACGGCGGCGCGCCGCGGGAAAATAAGAACGCAGAAAAAGACGGCGCATATAGTGCCGTCTTTTTTGATAAGTTGTCCGATGAAGAAAAGAAATGGCTTGACAATCTGCCGACCGGGGCAAAAGAAAACGCTCTGCTTGAGTTGCGAGTCCTGCGGTATAGGCAGAAAAAGATTCTGGCCGCACTCGAAAAATATTCGGAGTGCGCAGACGATGATCTTTACATTGCGACACTGACGGATATGCGCCGCCCCGGAAAGTCCGAGGGCGGAAAGCGCACCGACGGCGCAGAGCAGAAGATGGGTCTGTACAACAAGGACAGCGCGTTCACCCGGCGGGAGAAACTGCAAGAGGCACTGTACAAAGTATCTGGCAGAATCGCAACGCTGATAGGCCAACTGCGGCAGGGTGAAGAGTTCGAGAAACGGTACGATCTTGAAGTGCAACGCCTGGATATTGCCAAGATCAGAGCAACGGGGGTGGCTGACATGGACGGCCCGGATGCCGAGGGGGTGGATGCCGATGAAACTTTACACGGTAAAGGTGATGGCGAACTGCCTTGACCTTTCGGAACGCCGGGTGCGGCAGCTCCGGGAAGAGGGCATTTTGATAGAAGCCGCCCCTGGCCTGTATGAACTGTGGCCCAATGTACGGCGATATATCAACTTCCTGCGGGGCAACGCAGACGGCAAAGCCGACCTGAACGAAGAGAGGGCAAAGCTGACGCGCGAAAAGCGCATTGCAGCGGAACAGGAAAACAAAGTCAAGAGCGGCGAGCTGTACAGGAAACAGGACATCATGCTGGGCTTGAGCACCATGTTAATGAACCTGCGTTCCCGCATGATGGCTCTTCCGAACAAACTTGCTCCCAGTATTGCGAAGCTGGGCGGCAACGAGGACGAGATACAGGACGTGTTGCGGGACACGTTCTATGAAATTCTGGACGAGTTTTCGCATTACGAAACGGCGTTGGAATCGCCAAAGGAAGATGAAGATGCAGACGACGGAACCTAAACCGGGCAAACCGTGGCGCAAGTGCAGGCATTGCCCGTGGGGTAAAAGACTCCACCAGAAGCTCATTATCTGTATGTTCCCGGAGTGCGTAAGGCGGGGTGAACAAAGTGCCGAAGAAAAAGAACATCATCGTAAAGATGGAGCCGCAGACGGTTAAGCTGTTTGCGGTCGTTCTGCAAAAGCTGAAACCGCCACCGCCGCTGACAATCAGCCAGTGGGCGGACAAGTACCGGGTGCTGTCCTCCGAGTCCAGCGCGGAACCGGGCAGATGGCACACGGATAAGGCTCCGTACCAGCGGGCCATTATGGATGCCATCGGTGATCCGCACGTCCGGGAAGTAGTGGTAATGTCGGCGGCACAGATCGGGAAAACCGATGCGTTCATTTTGAACGTGCTGGCCTACTACATGGACTACGCCCCGGCCCCCATCATGTGTATGCAACCTACCCTCGATATGGGCCAGACGCTTTCCAAAGATAGAATTTCCCCGATGCTTCGGGACACGCCGCGCCTCAAAGGGCTGGTTGATGTCAAAAGCAGATTCGCCGGAAACACCGTGATGAAGAAAAACTTCATCGGCGGCCACATAACCATCGTTGGAGCAAACTCCCCGTCGAGCCTTGCCAGCCGCCCTATCAAAGTTCTGCTGGCTGACGAGATAGACCGCTATCCAAAAAGTGCAGGAACAGAGGGCGATCCTCTGAATCTGGCGAAGAAACGCCAAACGACTTTCTGGGACTGCAAAACCGTCATGGTTTCCACGCCGACCATAAAAGGCGACAGCCGAATTGAGGATGCGTTCAATCTCTCGACGCAAGAAGAGTGGAACATCCCTTGCCCGGAGTGCGGCGCATACCAGCCGCTCGTTTGGGAAAACGTGAAGTTCGACCCGGACAACCTGGAAAAGGGCATCGACTATGTTTGCCGTGAGTGCGGATGCGTGGCAAATGAATACCGCTGGAAAGCACAGGAGATCAAAGGCAAGTACGTTGCGGCCAATCCGGGCGCAGCGACAAGAGGATTCCACCTCAACACCCTTGCCTCTACGTTTGTCGGATGGGACGAAGTGGTGCGGAAGTTCTTGGAAGCAAAAGAAGCTCTCGACCACGGAAACCCGGAGGAAATGAAAGTCTGGGTAAACACTGAACTTGGGCAGACCTGGGAAGAGCGCGGAATCCAGTTGGAGGACACCGAGCTGTACAACCGCCGCGAAATCTACCCGGCGGAAGTGCCGGACGATGTGCTGTTCCTCACTGCTGGCGTTGACGTTCAGGATGATCGTTTTGAGGTGGAAGTGGTCGGCTGGGGCGAGGGCGCGGAATGCTGGGGCATCCGCTACCAGAAAATCTTTGGCGATATGCTGTCGGATCAGGTGTGGCAGGACTTGGACGACTTTCTTCTCCGTTCCTGGCGCAAGGCGGATGGAACAGAGTACACATTGCTGGCTGCCTGCATCGACTCTGGAGGCCATCACACGGACGAAGTTTACCGCTTTGCGAAAGACAGGCTGAATCGCCGTATCTTTGCCATCAAGGGCATGGGTGGCGCGGGCGTTCCGTACATCCGCAACCCATCGAAGAACAATCGTGTGAAAACGAACCTGTTTATCATCGGTGTGGATGCGGGCAAAACCTCTATCTATCAAAGGCTGGAAGTGAAAACGCCTGGCCCGAATTACTGCCACTTCCCAAGCAACCAGGAGGCTGGCTACGACGAAAACTACTTTAAGGGCCTGACGGCTGAGAAGAAAGTGGTGCGCTTCGTCAAGGGACACCTCAAAGAGTATTGGGAAATCAAAGACAAAGAACACAAGAGAAATGAGCCGCTAGACTTGCGCAATTACGCACTGGCGGCTCTTTCCATTACACGGCCTGTGTTGAAAAAGCAGGCCCCGGACGTGACGACACCTACCCCGGCGGCAAACCGCGGGCGTGGTCGTCGCCAAATTTCGGGAGGTATCTAACCAATGGCGGGAATCACACTGGAAACTGCACAATCGCAGCTTGACGCATGGCTGGAAGCGGAACGAAAGGTTACGCACGGCCAGAGCTACCAGATTGGAAACCGAATGCTGACCTACGCCGATGTAACCCAAATTGGGAAACGCATTGAGTATTGGTCGAACAAAGTTGAAGAACTTTCGAGAAAAAAGGCGGGGCGCAACAGGATGTACCATTTTGTTCCCCGCGACCTGTAAAGGGAGGGAGTAGCCGATGGGATTTATGGATCACCTGCTTGCCACCCTTTCCCCGGAACGGGCAGTCAAGACAGCAGCGGCGCGCATGGCAATCCAGACGCTCAACTCTGGCTACGGCAACTACGGCGCAAACCTGCACAAGAAGTCCATGCGGGGCTGGATGTGGCACGGCGGCGACTCGAAAAGGGACATCGAAGATAATCTCCGAGTCCTGCGAGAAAGAAGCCGCGACGCTTACATGGGCGTTCCGCTTGCAACGGGAGCCATCAAAACGATGCGAACCAACGTAATTTGCGGTGGGCTTACGCCGACACCGCAGATTGATAACGAGTTCCTGGGCATTTCCGACGAGGAAGCGCAGAAAGTGAACGCGCAGATTATGCGCGAATTTTCTTTGTGGGCAGATAAACCGACCTGTGACGCTGACAGAATCGACAACTTCTATATGTTGCAGCAGTTGGCGTTTACAGGATTTCTTATGAACGGCGACGCGCTGGCGGTGCTCCAAAACAAACGGACACCCAATGTTCCGTATGATCTGCGGGTGCGGATTGTGGAAGCTGACCGTCTGTGTTCGCCCGCATTCACGGACATTGACTCCCCGCGAGAAATCGACGGGCGACTTGTCCAGAGGATTACGCAGGGCGTGGAAACGGATGCAGACGGAATGGTGGTGGCCTACTGGATTTGCGACCGTCACCCGCTGGCCTCTGCCACGACTGCGACGCTGACGGCGGATCACTGGACGAGGGTTGAGGCATACGGAAAAAAGACCGGGCGGCAAAACGTCCTACTCCTGTTGCAGCGGGAGCGGGCGGGGCAACTGCGCGGCGTTCCGTTGCTTGCCCCGGTACTGGAAAGCCTAAAGCAACTCGGACGGTTCACAGACGCGGAACTGACCGCAGCGGTGATCTCCGCCATGTTCACAGTGTTTATCACCAAAGAGGATCAGTCCAGCGAAATTCCGCTGGGCGAAATGTTGCCGCAGGAAGTGCAAGTGGATACGCCGGACAAAACCAGCGTGGAACTGGCTCCGGGGGCGTTCATCGACCTTAACCCTGGCGAAAAAGTGGAGTTCGCAGACCCGAAGCACCCGGCGACGGGCTTTGAGGCTTTTATGAACGCCATTGTTAAACAGATGGCCGCCGCCTTGGAAATTCCGAGCGAGGTATTGTACAAGCAGTTCTCGACCAGCTACTCCGCCGCCCGCGGCGCGCTCAACGAATACTGGCGCACTTGCGGGATGCACCGTGACTGGTTTGCGGATAACTTCTGCCGACCCATCTATGAGGCATGGTTTTGTGAGGCAGTACAGCGTGGGCGAATAAAAGCACCCGGCTTCTTGGAAAACCCAGCCATTGCAGCAGCTTATATGCAGTGCGCATGGAACGGCCCTGCCAGAACGAACCTGAACCCCAAGGATGAAGTCGAGGCGGCGAAGATGCGCGTTGACTGCGGGTTTAGCACAGCTGAACAGGAAACGGCGCAAATGACGGGCGGTAGCTATGCGGCCAACATGAGGTTACGCAAAGGCGAAGCCGCAATGAAAAAGGAGGTAGACGACATTGCAGGAACGCAAACACAAAACCCTGCTGCTCAACGGGCCGTCGGCGGTTCCAGTGAAAACAGGTGAAAAGTTCTGGCAGATTCGCAATTCGGCAGAAACGGGAGGCCATGCGGAACTGGTGCTGTACGGCGACATTAGCCGGACAAGCTGGTGGGGCGACGAGATCACCCCACAGAAATTTGCCGCAGACCTTGCCGCAATCCCGGCGGAAGATGATCTGACCGTCCGCATCTGTTCCGGCGGCGGCGACGTATGGGCTGCGCAGTCAATTGGTGGCCAGCTCGAAAGCCGCACTGGCACGGTGACGGCACAGATAGAGGGCTTGTGCGCAAGCGCGGCCACGATCATTGCCTGCCATTGCAAAGTTGTCAAGGCCACGCCGGACAGCAGCTACATGATCCATCCCGTGAAAGCCAAGAGCAATAACTTCATGGGCGTGGAGGAATTGCAGCAACTCATTGATTCCATTACGGTTATGCGCTCTACGATTCTCGGACAGTACGAGAAAAAGACCGGGAAAAGCAATGAAGAGTTGGCCGCATGGATGGACAAGACGACATGGTGGACTGCGGAGCAGGCAAAGGAAAACGGTTTCATTGATGAAATCGTGGAGGGCAACCAGACCGCCAAAATCGAAAACAGGAACGGCGTGCTGTTCGTAAACAGCGTGGCCGTTCCAGGCACTTTTGATAGCGCACCTGAATTTGTGCGAAACCGCGCCGTGGTCGTACCTGACAACGACGACGGTTTTGTAAATAACAACGACCCGGCGGAACCGTCGGGAGAAAACAACGGAGGGAACGACATGGAGTTCAAGAACGTGGACGAACTGCGCAATGGCTGCCCCGACCTCGTGAAAGAGATCGTGGACAGTGAGCGCGCAGCCGCACAGAAAGCCGAGCGTGAACGCCTTGCCGCCATTGACGAGATCGCAGAAACGATTCCGGCAAACATGGTGGCGGAGGCAAAGTACGGCGAGAACGCCTGCTCTGCGGAGCAGCTTGCGTACCGTGCGGCGGTTGACGCAAAGAAGAATCACCGCAAGCTGCTGGAAGATACCGCAGATGATGCAAACACCAGCGGCGCAAACAGCGTTGGCGGCGCAGCCCCCGACGGCGTGGCTGGTACTGGCACTAAGAACAAGAACCAGACAGATGCCGAGAAGCGGGCAATGGTGAAGAACCTGCTGCACCCCAAGAAGGAGGGCTAAGTTATGGCTGAAAAGATGCTGAACGAGAAGCTGGGCGAGGTTGAGTACGACGGCCTGATCGTTGGCCTCAACCCGAAGAAGCGCGTCGGCCCTGGCGTGATCGCCAAAGGCGCGGCAGAGACGACCTATGTTCGCGGCACTGTGTTTGCCAAGAGCGCAAAGGACGGCAAGCTGTACATCCTGGGCAGCACTGCTACTTCTGGCGATACGCTGACCGCAGACTGCATTCTGGTGCAGGACGTGACTGTGGGTACTACCGACGATGAAACTGTCGTGGTCTACCTGGCAGGCTGCTTCAACCCGGAAAAGCTGACCGTAAAGGACAGCTACACCATGACCGAGGCGGACAAGGACGCTCTGCGTATGCGCGACATTGCGCTCCTGCCCATCATCGAAATGTAACAGGAGGACGTTTACTATGGCAATTCTGCTGAACTTCTTTGATAACGTCATTCTTCAGGCCATCACGGAAGAGATCGTGCCGAAGCGTGGCTTCTTCAAAGACCGCTATTTCCCCACCGGGGCAGGCGATATTTTCAAGGCCGACGAGGTGCTGACCGAGTACCGCAAGGGAGACCGTAAGCTGGCCGCTTTCGTTGCCCCCGACGTACATGACATTCCCATTGCGCGCCGCGGCTATGAGGTTCACTCCTACCAGCCTGCGTACATTGCGCCGTCCCGCGTGCTGACTATGGACGAGCTGAAGAAGCGCGGCTTTGGTGAGGCTCTGTATCCGGGCATGGACGAAGCACAGCGCGCCGCTCGTCTGCTGGCAGATGACATGAACGACATGGAAAACCGCATTGCAGGCACCGAGGAATGGATGGCTGCACAGACCATGATCTCCAACGGCTGCACTATGCAGGAAATGATCGACGGCAAGACCAAGGGCGACAAGAAGATCGTGCGCTTCTACGACAACAAGAGCGACCATACCTACACTGCCGCAAAGAAGTGGAACGAAACTGGCGGTGATTTCTGGGCAGACATCAAGGCTATGTGCCGGATGCTCTCTTACCGCGGCCTGCCTGCAAAAGACCTGATTCTGGGTACTGACGCTGCCGACTATATTCTGGCCGACGAAAAGACCCGCCAGCTTCTCGACAAGAACAGCGGTATTATCGTTGGTGAGATTCGCCAGCAGCTCACCCAGTACGACGGCGTGGTGTTCATGGGCGTTCTGAACTTCGGCGGCTTCATGCTGAACGTGTTCTCTGTGGACGAAACCTACGAGGACGAGAACGGCCAGGTCGCCAGCTTCTTCCCCAAGACCGCAGCTATGGTTACTGCTCCCGACTGCGGCCACATGATGTACGGCTCCATCACCCAGATGGACTACGGCCAGATCGACTACACCACCTATGCCGCAAAGCGCGTGGCAAAGCTGGTCGTGGATCAGGCCGAGGACAGCCGCAAACTCCGTCTGGGCTGCCGCCCGCTGGCCGCACCCAAGAGCTACTGCCCCTACATCTACGCAGCAGATGTTGTGCAGTAAGTGAGAAAGGAGCAACGGCATGAAAACTGTTCAGATCACGTCCGGCGGCTACGGCTACCGTGAAAAGGCAGGCTCCCCCACCCGGTTGATTCGGGCGGGGGAATTTGTTTGCCTGCCGGATGATGAAGCTGACCGTCTGGCCGCCCTGGGCGTTGCGGTCTGTCAGCCGGAAGCACAGCCGGAGATCGAGCCGCAGAAAAACGCCCCGGCGGCAAAGCGCACCAGAAAGAGCAAAGCGGCCACCGCGTAAAGAAAGGCGGTGGAGCGCATGACGGATTTTCTGGAAGAAGCCCTTGCGGACATTGACTCTGTGTTCTTTCAGGAGTTTGTGGAGCAGCACAAAATCGACGGGAAGCCGTTTGACGTTGTGCCGTACGAAATGACCCTCAAGGAACGCAAGGCGCACTGGGAAGCAGGAGCAAAGCAGAACTTTGACCAGGGACTTTACCTGTCCACAAAGCAGTTCTTCATTCGCAAGGAAGATTACGGCACGGCCCCAAAGGTTGGAAAGCTGATGGAGTACGACGGAATCTGCTACACGATCAGAAGTTGCCAGACGGAGCACGGGCTGTACCTGGTGGAACTTGAGAGGGTGCGGCAGTAATGGCGAAGGCAATCTATGACGTATCTGTGCCGAACATCTACGAAGTAGAAAAGGCACTGGGCGACGCAAAGGACAAGGCTCCTAGAGCCATGAAAAACGCGGTGAACCAAACGGCGACCCGCGCAAAAAACATGATGATCCGGCAAGCGAAACTCCGATACGCCGTAAGCACGGCTGGCCGCCGCCACCTAAACCAACTGAAACTCCGAAACCGCGCAACGATACAGAATCCGACCGCAGAAATTTTCATCAAAAGTCGAAGAAACGACCTGGCGGATTTCAAGACAAACCCAACCGAACCACACATGGGCGGAAACTGGGTACACTCGCCTGAATTTCATACAGGCAAGGTTTTGAAAAAATCGCCAATGGATAACCTGACAGGCGGACAAACACTTATCGGGCCGGGAAGCAAGGGATTCTTGGTGCGGTTCGAGAGCGGACACGTTGGCATGGTGCAAAGAATTATCGGTAAGCCTGCAAAGAATCCGAAGCCGACACGGTGGAAGAGCAAAAACGGGATTATCGAATATCTTTACACCATGTCTGCGCCGTCTGCAAGTTCCATGCACAGTACCGTGTGGCGGGAAGAAGTAGAGCCGGAAAGCGAGATCATCTTGCAGGATCGCTTGCGGCACGAGGTTGAAAAAATCTTGATGCAGGCAGGAGGTAAGAAGAAGTGAGCAAACCGACGAACTACACCCCCATTGATGCGGTAAAAGTTCTGCGCAAGGAGTTAGAAAAACTCTTTGAGGGGAAAACATTCAGCGGCCAGGGCGGGAACAAGCAGCTGAAATTTTTTGAGTTCGAGTTCCCGGACGATAACGGTAACGACGAGGATGTGGACACGCTGGCCGCCGCTGCCCCATTCGTGCTTGTGAAAGCAGCCGGGTGGAGCACCGACATAGAAGAGCCGGAAATGATTGACATGAGCATGGTTATCTGTACATACCAAACCCCTGCGCGAAGCAAGGAAGAGATCGAGAAACTAAAAAAGGCACCGGCTCTTCTGGATTTGTACAACATCATGCAGGATATTAGTCAGCATTTCAAAGTGTACAACGTCTTTGGAGATTACTTCAACGTCTTAATGCCGATTACCTGCGTAATTCAGCAGGACGATACAAAACCGTATTATTTCTCTACTGTTCAGATGGACGTTACAGGCCCAAGCATGAGCAGAGAAAACAACCCGGAAGTGGAGGCACTCACATGAGCACTGCAAAAGCAAAACAGGCCGAGCAGGCAGAGAACGCCGCAGAGGTTAAGGCAACTGGCCCTGTCGTTTACTGCGGCCCGACCGTGAAGAACACCGTGAAACAGTACACGGTGTACGCCGACGGCGATATGCTGCCGGATATGATGAACCGCTTCCTTGAAACGGTTCCGATGGCAAAGGGCCTGTTGGTTCCCATCGAACAGTTCAGCGATACCCGCAAAGCTCTGGAAAATCCCAAGAGCGCAGCGGGTATTCTTTTTGCCGCCGTGAAAGCGGCCATTGAGTAAGGAGGTAAAAGATCATGGCATATAAGCATGGCGTATATACCAATGAGCAGGCAACCAGCCTGGTTGCCCCGGTTGTTGCCACGGCAGGATTGCAGGTCGTAATCGGCACTGCACCTGTCAACCAGGCAAGCGACCCCTACCACTGCACCAATGTTCCCATGCTGGCAAACACGCTGGATGGCGCAACTGCGGCAGTTGGTTACAGCGACGACTACGAAAACTATACCCTCTGCCAGAGCATGGGCGCAAGTTTTAAGGTCGCAAAGGTCGCACCGATGGTTCTTATCAACGTGCTTGATCCCAACAAGCACAAGAAGAACCTGACCGAAAAGACCGTGCAGATCAACAGCGGAGTTGCTGTTCTGGAAGAGAAAGGTGTGCTGCTGGACAAGCTGGTCGTCAAGGCGGCATCCGCAACGCTGACCGCTGGCACTGACTACACTGCGGCGTTTGACGATAACGGCTACGTCAATATCGTTGTTATCCCCGGCGGCGCGGGCAAGTCTGCAACCAGCCTGACCGTGAGCGGCGTTCAGATCGATCCGTCCGCAGTCACCCCGGCGGACATTGTGGGCGCAGTTTCCGCCGCTGGCGTTGAGTCCGGCATGGAGTGCATCCGCATGATCTTCCCGAAGCTGAACATGGTTCCGGGTATTCTGATCGCTCCCGGCTGGTCGGAGAACGCCATCGTGTCTGCTGGCTTGCAGGCAAAGACCACCCGTATCAACGGCGTGTTTAACTGCGTCTGCATCGTGGACATCGACAGTTCCACCAATGGCGCGACTAAGTACGACGATGTGAAGCAGCAGAAAGAGAAGCAGGCCGTCACCAGCGCAAATTGCTACGCCGTGTGGCTGTACGCCAAGGTGGGCGACGTTCTCTACGCTGGCTCCGCAATGGCCGCAGCTGTGACCGTGGCGACCGATGCGGATAACGGCGACATCCCGAATGTCAGCCCGTCCAACAAGGCTGTTCCGATTTCCGCCGCCTGCCTGAAAGACGGCACGGAAGTGCTGCTCGATCAGGAGCAGGCCAACGTCGTGAACAGCTTTGGCGTGGCAACCTGGCTGAACATCAACGGCTTCCGCCTGTGGGGAAACAACACTGCCTGCTATCCCAGCAACACCGATCCCAAGGACAGATGGTTTAGCGTCCGCCGCTTCTTCTGCTGGGACGACAACACGTTCATTCAGACGTACTTTCAGAAAGTGGACAGCCCCGCAAATAAGCGTCTGATCGAGGCCTTGGTGGACAGCGAGAACGTCCGCGGCAACAGCTTTGTTTCCCGCGGCATCTGCGCCCGCTATGAGCTGAAATACCTTGAGTCGGAGAACCCGACCACCAACCTGCTGAACGGCTGCATTACTTTCCACAAGTACATGACCCCGTTTGGCCCTGCGGAGGACATCGAGGAACTGGTCGAGTTCGACCCGGATGCGCTGTCCACCGCCCTGACCCAGTAAGCGGCGCAAGGAGGTAAAAGACTATGGCACTTGACACTAACCTGACCCCGGAGGTCGTCAACTCCTATAACACCTACATCAACGGCAACAAGGCCATCGGTGTTACCAGCGAAATTTCCATGCCGACCATCACCTCGGAAACGATTGACGTTTCCGGCACTGGCATCCTCGGAAAAATCAGCGCACCGAACATCGGCCAGTTTGAATCCATCGAACAGGAGATCACGTTCAACCTGATCTACTCTTCTTTCGTGGATATGCTGTCCCCGAAGCGGCAGGTAAACCTTACCATTCGCGCCGCCCAGCAGGCCGTGGACAAGAACCTCGGTTATGCCTACAAGGGTCTGCGCATCGTTGAGGTGGGCCGCGTCAAAGAGTTCACCCCCGGTAAGATCAAGCCCGGTGAGGGCATGGACGCAAAGGTGAAGCTGGAACTCACCTACCTGATGATCGAGAACGACGGTCAGCAGATTATCGAGATCGACAAGCTCAACGGCATTTATCGCGTCAACGGCGAGGATATGCTGGCGGATGTGAGCGCGCTGATCTAAAAAGAAAACGGCATGACCGCCCCGGAAAAGAATCGGGGCGGTCAATTTTTTGTATGCAGAGAAAGGAAAAACATCATGGAAAAGAATGTTTCTACCGCAGTTGAGCAGGAAGTTACCGAGCAGACCGCACCCGCCGCAGAGCAGACCAACGATAAGCTGGTGAAGCTGGCAAAGCCGTACAAGTTCGACGACGAGGAATATTCCGAAATCAACCTGTCCGGCCTGGACAAGCTGACTATCGAGGATGCGGTGCTGACCGTGAAGAAGCTGACGGGCGACGGCGAACTGGCCGCAATGGTGATGCCCGAAACCTCCACTGCCTACACCGACGAGCTGGCAGCCAAGGCAACCGACCTGCCTATTGAGTTTTTCAAACTCCTGCCCATCGGCGCAAGCAAAAAGGTGCGCCAGATGGTGCAGGGCGCGATCACTGTCCCTGCACAGAAAGACGAGAGCGACACCCGCCCCCACATTCTGCACCTGCACAAGCCCTATCTCTACAAGGGCGAAACCCACACCGAAGTTGACCTCTCCGGCGTGGGCAGCCTTACGGGCATGAACATCCGGCAGGCAGAGAACCGCATGGAGGAAGAGGACATTCGTGCCATCGAGCGCACCAGTAACTACTACTACTGCTGCCTGATGGCAAGCATGGCGACTGGCAAGGACGTGAAGTTCTTCCTGGGTCTGCCTCTGTGCGAGGCTATGCCCCTGAAAAACGCGGTGAACGATAAGGATTTTTTCGAGTAAAAGGCGGTTACAAAGAAATCAGAAAGGCGGCGGTAGGTTTGGCCTCCGTCACGCACACGGGGGCAGACTTTTACCTCAACCTCCCTGTGCGTGAAATGGTGGAGATTAACGAGGAGGTGGCGGAGGAATGGCGAAAAATCAGGAACTAGAACTTTCTATCCTGATTGGCGGACGAGTTGACAACTCGTTGGCGCAGGCCGTAAAAAGCGCAAACGGCCAGATCGGCCAGCTGGCAAAGACGATAAGCAACGTCGGAAAAATTGGACTCGGTGCAATGACCGGGCTTGCAGTTGGCACGACGAAGTTCTTTGCAGATGCCACAAAAGATGCCATGAAGTACGAAAGCACGATGGCAGAAGTGGCAAAGGTGGTCGATGAACTGAAAGACGACAACGGCAATTTCACTGTGCATTACGACGAAATGAAATCCGGGTTAAAAGATATGACAACCCTGATTCCTATGGAGTTTGAGGACGCTGGTGCTATTGCTGCTGCGTTTGGTCAGAGCGGCGTTACCTCTACCCCGGAAATCCTCAACTACACAGCGGATGCCGCAAAGATGGCGATTGCATTTGATTCCGACGCGAAGCAATCCGGCAAATGGATGGCAACGTGGAAGCAGGCGTTCAACCTGACGGAAAAAGAAATCGTCGGCTTAGCGGATCAGCTAAACTTCCTGTCCAACAACACGAATGCAACCGCCGCCGACCTGGCGGGCATTGTAACCCGCGTTGGCAGTCTGGGCGGAATGGCTGGCGTGGACACAAGTTCTGTAGCCGCAATGGCGGACGTTCTGGTGGCAACGGGAGTTGACGACGACTCCGCCGCAACCAGCCTGCGCAATATGTTCTTGAAGTGGACGGCGGGCAGCGCGGCGACCAGCACGGAAGAAAAGGTCATGGGAAAGCTGGGTCTTGACCCGGTGGAATTTGCAAAGCGAATGCAGAAGGACTCCGTCGGGGCCATCAAGGACTTCTTCTCCCGCATCCAGACGATGCCGCAGGATCAACAGATCAGTTTGATGGGCCAGTATTTCGGAAAGCGTGCCGTGGAGTCCGCAACGAAAATAGCACAGAATATCCCGATGCTGGAACAAAACCTCTCTTGGATCAGCGACACAGACACCAGCGGGAAGCACGCATGGGAAGGTAGCATGGAAAACGAGTATCTGACTCGTAGCGATACGGCGGAAAACTCCATCCAGCTTGCAAAAAATGCGTGGCGCAATCTGCGGGAGTCGTTCGGTGAAGCGTTCCTCCCTGTGGTAAAACAGGGCGCAGACTGGTTTGTTGGGTTTGCAAAAGAAGTCGAGGCAAACGCTCCACTGATTGCTGGCGTAACAGGCCAGCTTGCACAGCTTGCTCAAAACGGAATTTCTGCCCTGGGCGGCGCGCTGGAATCGCTCTGGCAGATCGTGAAGAAATTCCTTGAGTTCATCAACGTAAAGAGCGAGAACGGAAACTATGACAACAGCACGACAGCTGCAAAGGCTATCGGCGGAACGGCTGCAACATTCGCAGTTATGTCCGCGGCTCCGCAAATCGTGCAGGGGGTCAGCAATGTAACAAAGGCCATAAGCGGTGTAGCCTCTGGTGGTGGCGGATTCCTAAAGGGAGCGTACACCATAGCCAGCGGCATGAAGTATGGCGCAGATATGGCGGGCTTGCCATCGGCGGCAAATCCGAAACCGACACTGCTTCAAAGAGCGAACGGAGCAGGTATCGGCCTGTGGGCGACACTCAAAAACTTTAGGGGATTGACGCACAACAACGGAAAAGACTTGGGAAAATCCAAACTCGATTTTGTGAAAAGCGTCTTGGGTGCAACTGAAAACGGACAGACCGTTTTGCAGAAGTTCCCATACCTCAACGGTGTTGTGTCTGCCGCATCCGACTTCGGAAAGACGAAAATTGCATCGGGAGTTGGCGGTGTTGCAAAGCAGATTTTCACGGGAATCATCGGGCCGAATGGTATTGATGTTGCAAAGCTGGCCGGAGGATTAAAAAACTTCGGCGGCGCTACGGCTTCGGTGCTTGGCGCGATACCTGGAAATGCCGCGAAAGCTGGCGTTGGGTTCCTGTCGAAAATAAACTTTGCAAATGGCACTGGGCTTGGAAGAACCATCTATCGAATGGCGAACAGCACACAGGGACTAAGCGGAAAGGCGGCACTCGCCCAGATGGGATACATCTTCGGGCAGACAAAGCCGGGACAAACCCTGACGAGTGCAAAGAACTTTATCAAGACAGCCGCCCCAGCGGTAACGGATTTTGGCGGAAAGGCATTCGGCTTGGGAAAGGCTGTGGCCTCGCCGCTCCTGCGCGGCGGCGCAAACATCTTCGGCGGATTGCTCTCTACGTTCGGCCCGGTGATCGCGGGAATCGGCGGTATCATTGCGGTGGTGTCCCTGCTGGGAGACCATTTCGCGGATATTCAGCAGATCGTATTGAAAGTTTTTGGCCCGACCGGGTTGACGATTTTCAATACATTCTTTGCGGATGTCAAGAAAATCGGTGATGGAATTAAAAACGCTTTCTCGCTGGACAACCTGCTGAATATTCAGGAGAAGCTGAGCGGGAAAAGTATGTTTGGCGTAGACCTCGGCCAAGCATTCGGAGCGGCAATTCCCATTATCCAGTCTGTGACGGGGCTGGTAAGCCAGATCGTAGACCTGGGTGTAAATCACATTAAGCCCCTGCTGGCGGATGTGATGAGTTTTGTGGTGAATGACCTGTTCCCGGCGGTGGCCCCGCTGATTAGTACGATTATAGACCTGGTGGGAACGACGCTGGTAAACGCAATTAAGGTAATCGTGGATGTGATTCACGGCCTCATGCCTGTAATTGAGCCTGTGATTCAGGGAATCATCGGGCTGATAAAGGGCATTGCTTCCATCGGCGTTTCCGTGGTAAATACCATCATCCGCGCGCTGAACAAAATCCACATCAAGATGCCGACAAAAATTCTCGGCATTTCTCTGCCGGAGGGCATCGCGGGTAAGGAGTGGGGCTTTAGCCTTGCGGAAGTTCCAGCCCCGGCGTTTGCAAACGGCGGTTTCACTCACGGTGTCAGTATCGCGGGAGAGGCCGGGACGGAGGCGGTTATCAGCTTCAAGCGCAGCGTTCACGATGAAAACGTCAATCACTGGGTACGGGCTGGCCGGATGCTGGGCGTGACCGGGGAGGATGCGACCCGCGCCATCGGGCCGCAGAACGTGTCCTACTTTGCCAATGGCGGATTCACCGACGGCAGCCGCGAGAAGCTGGACAACCTGATCGACTTTAGCAAGGCGTATGGCGAATATGCCCTGCGCTCCAACGGAATCCGCACGGCGGGCGACGCGGCCTCGCTGCTGTGGAGCGTGACGAATAACTCTATGGCGGGCGACGGCTCCTTGGCCTTGGCTGCCACCAGTATTGCCGCAGACGTGGCCCCCATCGTGCTGAAAAAGTACCTTGGCGACAACGAGGCAACGTCGCTCCTGACCGAAGCGGCGAAAACCTACAACGGCGGGACGGTGCTTTCGAGCTGGGGAAACGGTGTTCTAACAGACACGGGAGTACCCCTTTACGTCCTGCCGCCGCGTGATGCAGGCACAACAGAGTTAAGCGAGATTCCGCAGGCTGCATACAGAAGTTCCAGAACCTCCGGCGGGAGCGACGGCGACGGGATGCAGTTTGTATTCTCCCCGCAGATCACAGCCTACGGAAAGGCTGACCGCGCAGAGATCGAGCAGATCATGCGTGAACAGTTCGAGAAGTTCAAGGCCGATATTAAGCGGGAAATCAAGGAAGAGCAGCGCAGAGAACAGCGCACGAAGTACGCATAAGGAGGCGGTTCTATGTACGTTACCAAAAGCGGCGACACATGGGACGGGATCGCAAAGACCGTCTATGACGACGAAATGCGGGCGGACGTGCTGATGGCCGCCAACAGAGAGTACAACGACGTTTACCAGTTTGATTCCGGGGTGCAGCTTGTCACCCCGGAAGTCACGGTAAAGACGGAGGTTGAAAACCTGCCGCCTTGGAAGAAGTGAGGTGATCGACGTGTTCTTACCACGCCAAGCGTTCCTGTCAGTCGAATACAACGACAACGATATGACCGCTGACATTAAGAACGATGTAGAGAGTTTCACTTTTACGGACAGCGGATCGGATTCTTCTGATAGCCTTTCCATCAAGGTGAACGCCAGCAACGTGAAATGGAAAAATGGGTGGATGCCGGACATTGCCGCAAAGCTGCATCCGAAGCTCTGCACGAAAAACTGGATCGTGCAGGGCGACAGTGCAGAACTGGACTGCGGCGTTTTGGTGGTGGATGACCTGGGATTCACAGGCTGCCCGGACGTGCTGACAATCGGCGCGGTGGCGCGGCCAAGCGATACGGGCTTCCACGAGAGAAACCGAGAACAGGTCTGGAAGAACACATCCATCCAGCGCATTGCCTCGACCATTGCGGAGCGCAACAGCCTGCAATGCTCGATGGATGCCGAAGATGTGGACATTGCCATCAAGGAACAGGACGACAACGACAGTGCTTTCCTCAAGAGCCTGTGCGAAACCTACGGCCTGATCCTGAAAGTGTACATGGGGAAGATTTGGATTTTCGACCGCGAGAAATACAAACAAAAGGATGCCGTAAGGACATTCACCCCGGCGGACATTGTACCGGGTTCCTTTTCCTGGAACACAACATTGGCCGGAACATACACAGGCGGCGTGTTCACATACACCAACCAGCGGAAGAAAGTCAATATCAATGTCACCGTCGGTAGCGGTGACAGGATGTTGAAACTAAACCAGTATGCGTCCAGCGAGGCCGACGCGAAACGACAGCTCGAAGCAGCTATTGCAATGAAGAATCATTCCAATACCACCGTGTCGTTCAAGACGATGGGCGACTTGAATATCCACGCAACACAGTGCGTGAACATTCAGGGGTACGGAAAGATGGACGGGAAGTATTATCTTGATAGTATCACCCGACCGCTGGATAACTCCGGCGGCCTCACGAACGAATACGCAGGAAGCAGAGTGGGAGGCTGATCTATATGCAGAGCGTGATCCGCGTTGGTGAGGTTTCCAAGGTCAACTACGACAAGGGAACGATAGAGGTTGCCTACAAAGACCGCGACGATTCCGTAACGGATGAAATCTGCATGGTGTCGAACAACCTGTATCGGATGCCTGTTGTTGGGCAGATGGCGTGCGTCCTGCACAACTCCGCAGATCAGGAAATGGGGACGTGCATCGGAACCTTTTGGAACGACGACAACAAGCCCCCCGGCGGAAAGGAGGGCCTGTATCGTTACGACTACAACGACAAGCAGGGCGTGGCCTACGAAAGCTATGACGGAAAAAGCGGCAACTATGAAGAAAAGATCGACGGAAATACGACGGAAACGGTCGGCAAGAACGCAACCCACAAAATCGGCGGTGATCTGAAATTCATAGTCGGTGGCTCTACCGTCACGCTGACGCAGGGCGGCACTATCAAAATCGAGGGAACGGACGTTGAAATCAAAGGCTCCACCGTGAACATCAGCGGCGGGAGCGGAGATTGCAAGATAAACGGCATAAGCCTTGTGAATCACCTCCACGGCCACGACGGCGGCGCAACTGCTGGCCCGTATACCGTGGCTGGCGTTACAGGGAAGCCGCAGTAATCGGGAGGTGGTTCTATGGCATGGGGCGGAATTGGCAGCTTTGCAGGGCTGGTATTCACAGTGTCGAGCTGGCGCGTCGTAACGCCGGACAATATCAACGGCTCCACGTCGAGCAACTGGGCCGCCCATAGCGTGATTGGCGGAAAGGAAAAGAGCGAGTATGTAGGGCCGGGACTCAAAGAGTACCAGTTCGAGTTGCTGCTTAATTCACAGTTCGGAGTAAACCCGCGCAAGGTGCTGAACGCTTTGCAGGAATTGTGCGAGGCTGGCGCTGTTGACTACTTCATAATCAACAACAGGCCGCTTTCCCGCTATCCGTTCAAGTTCGAGAAAATGTCGGACACCTGGGACGTGGTACATAGATTCTGGGGCCTCAAGTCCTGCAAGGTGACGCTGACCCTAAAGGAGTATGTATGAGTGACGAACTGAACAACTTGCTGCTGGGCGACATCGAAGTTGAAGTTGAGCCGTCCGATGGCGACCAAGACCGCGACGTGTACAATCGCCTCATAACGCTGTACGGAAGCCGAGTAGGAGAACAGACACTTGACCGGGAGTTTGGCCTGGACATTTCCTGCTTGAGCCTCCCGGCGGAAGCGGCGGAAGCCCTCTTGACTGCGGAGATCACCCGAAAGACGGCGCGCTACGAACAGCACGCGCAGGTACAGCAGGTTGATTATAGCGAACAGGACGGCAAGAAAGGATATATCCGGCCAAAGGTGGTGGTGAAAATTGTCTAATATCACAGAGTTTGCAGACATCCCGGAGTACAGCGTAACAGGAAATCTCACCCTGCAAGGTGCGCGTGACCTTGTTATGGACATCTACACCGAGAACTACAAAAAGGTTTATGCCAAGGCCCCGCCGCTGTACGACAGTGACCCGCTGACGCTGACCCTTAAAAGCATGGCTATGCTGTACTACATGGCTATGCAGGTGGCGGAGCGGCGCGCACTGGCCGCTATGCTGAAATCGGCAGAGGGCGCGCAGTTGGACAACATCGGCTTGCCTTTCGGCGTGAAAAGAAACCCGGCAACATACGCCACGGTGACGATCCGCTTTACCTTGTCGGCGGCGCAGAAGAGCGTGGCAATGATTCCGCAGGGAACACGCATCCGAACTGGTGCGGGTATTTATTTTGCCACGACGGAATACGCCCAGATCGACATTGGCGAAACGAGCGTTGATGTACTGGCAAAGGCGGAAGAAGTCGGCGCGGAAAGCAACGGCATTCCACCGGGCGTTATTGATACGCTGGTAGACGCAATCCCGTTTGTGGCTGGTGCTGTGAACATTGACACCAGCAGCGGCGGCGCAGATGTAGAGAGCGACGACAGCCTGACCCGTAGAATCTGGCTGTCCCCCACGACGTACAGTTGCGCAGGCCCGCGTGATGCCTACGAGTTCTGGGCTATGAGCTTTCGCTCTGACATTGAAAATGCCATTGCGATTTCTCCGAGAAGCCAGCCTTGCACGGCGTACATCTACTTCATGCTCACGGGCGGGAAGATGCCGAGCGAAAAGGACATTTCCGAAATGGAAACCTTTATGATGAATGAGGCCCGTCGCCCAATGACAGACCTTGTGATCTGCAAGGCCCCGGAAGAGGTGGAGTACAGCATCGACTTCACCTACTACATCGGGGCCAGCTCGAAGAAGAACGCCGACATCGTGCAGCAGAATGTGGCACAGGCGGTGCAGGAGTACCAAGACTGGCAACGCTCCATTGGCCGGGACATCAACCCGATGGAGTTGATCTACCGCCTGCGCGCCGCGGGCGTGAAGCGCGTGGAAATGCGGGAACCTGCTTTCAAGGTGGTGGAGAGCGGCGCAGACAAGGAAAAGGCACTCGTGCAGATTCCGAAGTTGAGCGGCCAGCCAACGGTCGTCTATGGAGGTGTCGAGGATGATTAAACTCCGCGAGGCCAGGATAACCGACGGCGTGCCTAAGATCGTCGCCGCCCAGCCTTGGGTGCAGGTTTTGTCCGAAGTCTACGCCGAGTTGCAGGGCCGGGTGCTGGATTGCCTTGACGCTGGTGTGACGTTCTCCGAAGTGGATAGCTGCTCCGAGGAAACACTCGACCAGATGGCAGTATACCTCAAAGTCGAGTGGTACGATTCCGCCGCCGACTTGGAAACGAAACGCAGAATCGTCAAGACAGCCATTGAAATTCAGCGGTACGCCGGAACGGTAAAGGCTGTCCGGGAACAGGTCAGCGTGACTTACCCGGATTCCGAAGTGGAAGAGTGGTTCGACTACGGCGGCACTCCAGGATTCTGGCGACTGAACGTGAACATCACCGATGCACCGGCGCAGTATCACACCATCGACGAAATGGAGGATTTGCTGGGCTACACCAAACGCCTGACAGCTCACCTTGAGCATATCAGCTACATGGTGCGGCACGGAATTTCCATTGGTGCGCAGGTGGAGTGCATGGCATACAAAGTGCCTATCTGCGGTGCAACGATCTGCGGCACATACTGGCAGCCCAGTACGTTAGGCTGGTCGTCCAACGGCCTGCTGAACGTCGGCGGACAGGCAGAAGCATTCCTGGACAGCCCGAAGATCACGGGTACAATCCCCCGGATCAGCACAAAGGGATGGAGCGGCGGACAAACGCTGGATGCTACGCCGCAGATGGACGCTTACAAAATCCACCCGGCGGAATCCGGCGACGGCACGGCAACTGGCGAGAAGCCGCAGGCGGCCACGCTGGGCGCAAGTTCCGCCGCTACGGTATCGAACGCTGTAAAGGTGGAGGCGTTCAAGGTAAAGCCCCGCGTCTGCGGCAGAGCAAAGTGTAACAAGTAACGCTGCAACCGCCCCGGACAGGGGCTTTTATTATGCAGGGAAAGGAGAAAGAGCATGGCTTTTTTCACAGATACTTTTCTGAAAGCCCGCCGCGAAGAACTGCTGCGGGCGGTGAGCCGCTTCCAGTACCAGCTTAACGGCAGTACATGGAAAGACGGCGAAATCAACTCGAAGCAGGTTGTCGGGAACGCAGTCGTGGTGTACGTCAACGCTCCGTCGTCCGGCCAGAAAGACACCATCACGGCGGTTCGTGTGTATGACCGCAACGGTGAACTGGCCGGGAGCCAGACCGTGAGCCTGACCCGCGACAGCGTGAACGCCGGACTCCTGCGCTTCACGTTCCCGCTGGTGGAAGCAACGTAAAGGAGGACAACAGGTTATGCACAATAGAACATTCTGGGTAGACCAGGTGGAGGATCAGGACGGCCAGGTTATTCAGCAGGGTACGTTGATCGACCAGGCACACTTGAACAACATGGAGGTCGGCATTTCCGACATCCATCTGGCGTACCGCATCATTCAGAACGTCGTGCTGTGGTTTGGCCGCAGGCTGGGTGTGCTGGAAACTTCCAGCAACAGCCACGACACGGACATTGCCAGCATCAAGTCCACCGACACCACGCAGAACAGCCGCTTGTCGGCGGTGGAGTCGGAGATTGCCGCGGAGGTCAAGGAAGTAACCCTGACCGCGAACAGCAATCCGTGGCCGTTCTGCACCAAGGAAACGGCGGTGGCCCTGACGACCACCCGCAAGAATACCAACTATGACGTGGATGTGGCTGTCAAAAGCTATTCCGGCGGCAGGCTGGGCGACATTACCGTGAGCGACAAGCTGGTGAACGGCTTCAAGCTGACCCATGACGGCAGCGCAAAGACTGTCGTTGTGACCGTGAAAGTGACAGGAGGCATGAAGTAACATGAAAGTTGTAGAGCTGAACGAGGGCCGGAAGATCGAGTACGAGTTGAACGGCACGAAACTGGACTTTGCAGACGGCACACTGACCGTGAACCTGGCAAAGTACCAGCGCGACAGCGATATTACCAAGACGGTGATCGGTGACAAGGACGGCAACCTGCTGCTGATCGACAAGCCCGATACCTTGCCTGAAAAGAACGCAGATGGACGCTTCTATGTTGCCATCGTCGAGATTCCGGCGACCGAGTATGAGGAAGTGGAAGTTAAGGGCGAGGCCGAAAACGTGGTCATGACCGCCGCAGAAGTGGCGGACGAGAACGACAGCACCGAGGACACCGCACCCAAGACTCACATTGAGCGCAAGGCAAAGCCGCTGGACACCGACAAGGTGACCTTGAGCCTGTGGAGCGTCGAGGACTTCAACATTCTGTAAGGAGGTAAAAGACTATGGCAAACAATTTCGAGGCAGCCGCATTTGCATTGCAGTGCGCATTTCCCAAGAACAAAATTCTGATGGACGACAAGGGTATGCCGTCTGTCTTTGTGTGGATTCCTGCGTTCCGCCTGTGTGATGTTCTGTCCACCGCCAGCACTGACATTCACCCGGCATTCCGTGTGAACGGAAAGGAAATCGCAGGCTTCTACTTTGGCAAGTACCAGACCAAAGTTTACAACGAGCGCGCATACAGCCTGCCCGCAGAAGATCCCACCGTAAGCCAGAACTTTGACTGGTTCGCCAGCAAGACCAAGGCGAACGGCACGGGCTGGCATGAGGCCACCGTGGCCGAGTGGGCCGCCGTTGCCCTGTGGTGCCACAAGCGCGGATGTGAGCCGCGGGGCAACAATAACTATGGCAAGGACGCAAACGAGTCCACCTACGATGCAATCCCCGCACCTGACGTGCAGGACAGCGGCAAGACCGCCCGCGTGCTGACGGGTACTGGCCCGCTGCCGTGGAGCCACAACGGCCAGATGGACGGCATCTGGGATATGAACGGCAATGTGTGGGAATGGCTGCTCGGCCTGCGTCTGTACAAGGGCGAACTGCAAATCATTGCAGACAACAACGCCGCCGACAACTCCGTGTCCACGGCTGCTTCCAGCGCAGCATGGAAAGCAATCCGCGCCAGCGACGGTGCGCTGATTACTCCTGACGGCAACGGCACGACCTCCGGCTCCATCAAGCTGAACGTCGTGTCCGGCAAGGCTGTGTGGGACACCACAATCACCGACCAGAAAGACGAGGGGCGCGGCTGCTCGTTCAAGGACATTACTGCCGGTTCTGCTGTGGGCGACGCTGCAAAGCTGGTGCTCATGGCACTGGCGCTGATGCCGGATGCCGCTCTTACTGGCACTGGCATTGATACCACCTATGGCGGCGATTATTTCTGGTTCAACAACGGCGCAGAAGAGCGGCTTCCGCTTCGGGGCGGCGGCTGGAGCTATGGCGGCGGCGCTGGCCTGTTCTGCTTGAGCCTCAGCTATCCGCGCAGCAGTTCCTACTGGTACATCGGGGGCCGTTCCGCTTTTGTGGAGCTGCCTGCTGAATCCTGATAAGCTGTCGTCCTGCGCGGTAGCGCAGGACAGAAGCGAAAAATAAAAAACCAGAAAGCGCGGTGGGCCAGCGGGCCGCCGCGCCGATTTTTTGGAGGTGTTGACTGTGCCGAAAGAAGCCGACGTGCCGCCCCAGCAGGGAAAGCCCGAAAAGGGCGCGGGAGAAAAGAACGACGAGAAAAAGGTGGAGCCGTTTCATCTTAGGGAAAAGATCGAGGAAATGGTGGACTACGGCTACCCGTTGACAATGAGTTTTCCACGGAAAGACCGGGAACTCGCAGACGAGTTGAAGAAATCCATCCTGACGATCTATCGCCTGAGTATCGAAATCGACCGCAAATATTTTAAGAAAACAACGACCCAGAATCTCGACGTGGAGCTGGACGTACTGCGCGGAATGGTACGGCTGGCGGCGAGTAAGAAGTTACACGGGGGCAAGTACCCGCCGCCACTTACGATGCACCAATACGAGGTGTGGGCCAAATACAACGAGGAAATAGGCAAACTGCTGGGCGGCTACATCAAGACGCTATAAGCGGTTTGCCGATTTTCATACATGGGAATGTACTATACTCGGCTTCCGAATCGGGGCGGCAACTGGAACAATGGCGGCAACGCTGGCCTGTTCAACTTGAACCTCAACAATCCGCGCAGCAATTCCAACTGGAACATCGGGGGCCGTTCCGCTTTACACCACGTCACATTATGTGCGGCGACACCACGCTGGATATGGGGGCTGTGATCTACGGGTCATAGTCGGTGCGTGTGTCTAAAGGAGCGCATTTCCATTCCGGGAGAGCAACCCGGAAAAATTTTGAATTGCCGTGGAGGCGGTAACGTCACACACGGCGACGGTGAAAAGAGGCAGAAATGCCAGGTGAAATAAAGACAATTCAAAACGCATGGGCGGTCATAACAGAGTTTGAATATCTCTGTGAGGCCGACCATAACGCCCGCAAAGGAAAACGGTACAGACAAGAGATTTTGGCTTTTACTGCGGCGTTTGAACACAACCTGTTTGTGATCCAAGCGCAGATGCAGGGCGGCACATACATTCTCGGCCCATACCGCAAGCTGTGGGTTTTCGTACCAAAGAAGCGTTTGGTGATGGCCCTGCGCTATCCTGATCGTATCGTACAGTGGAGCCTATACCAGTACCTCAACCCGATATACGACAAACTCTTTATCGAGGACTCGTATGCGTGCAGGAAAGATAAGGGCAGTCACAAAGCGGCACAACGCCTGCAATACTGGATGCGGCAGGTCAGCCGGAAACCAGACGCGAAGTGGTACTACTTAAAGCTGGATATATCCAAATTCTTCTACCGGGTAAACCATGCCAAGCTGCTAGAAATTTTATCCAGAAGAATCAAAGACCCGGAGTTGATGCACTTCCTGGACAGCGTGATAAACAGTCGGGCAGAAGCCTTTGGTCTGCCGCGCGGGAAAACACCGCAAGACACGCCGCCGGAAGAATGGCTATACGACGTGGGTATGCCGATAGGCAATCTCACGAGCCAGCTTTTCGCAAATATCTACATGAACGAGTTGGATCAATACGCCAAGCACGTTCTGCACATCCACTACTATATACGGTATATGGATGATGTAATTGTGCTGGCCGAAACGAAAGAACAGCTCCAAGAGTGGAAAGAGAGAATCGAAGCATTCCTGCGGGATGAATTGTTCCTTGACCTGAACGACAAGACCTGCATCCGCCCGGTGAGCATGGGCATTGAATTTGTGGGCGTGCGGATTTACGCAACCCACATGAAACTGCGCAAGTCCACCGTCGGCAGGTTGAAGCGAGAGGTCAAGAAGATAACGGAGATGTACGCCACCGGGGAAATGAGCAAGGAAGATTTTGACCGCCGCGTTGCCAGCATCAAAGGACTGCTGGCGCACACGCAGAGCGCAAGCCTGCGCGGGCGGTTGAACCTGATCTACCGGGACACCATGCAGAAGTATGGTAGACCAACCGGGCCGGAAACGGACATCTGGAAAGGAACCTATGAAGAAAAGAAGTTGGCCCGATCTGTGCGAAAGGCTGCTTGAGAAGCTGGAAGCGGCGGGGGCTGATACCTCCGACGAGCGCGGGGAGTTTGCCACGCTCATTGCCGAGTGCTGTACAAGAGCCTGCGGCGCAGACCTGCGCCCGAAAGGAGATGTGAACGATGGCGATTAACGCCTATTCGCTGGCAAAGGACGGAACGAAAAAGCTGTCCACGGATTTTAAGGTGCGCGAGTTCAGATGCAAGGACGGCTCTGATCCGATCTTTATTGATTCGGAACTGGTGGAAGTTCTGCAAAAAATCCGCACCCACTTTGGGAAAGCGGTGAACATCAACTCTGCGTTCCGTACTGCGTCGCATAATGCGAAGCAGAAGAATGCGTCCCATTACAGCCAGCATCTCTACGGCAAAGCCGCAGACATCTGGATCGCTGGTGTGTCGGTGGACACGCTGGCTGCATACGTCGAAACGCTGCTCCCCAACCGGGGCGGAATCGGGCGGTATTACAACGACAACTTTGTACACGTCGATGTGCGCGACGCAAAGAGTCGTTGGAAAGGCTGAGAGAAAGGAAACGGAGGAAATAGCATGGAAGCTATCAAGATGGTTATTTCTGCAATGCCTGCATGGATGGCAGTCGTGTGCCTGTTCGGCGGAGTGTTCATCGGCGCGCTGGCTCTGGTGCGCCTGGGTTACAGCGTGGTCGTGGCAAAGGCTGCCTACAAATGGATTTGCTGGGCAGAAGAGAACGTGATCGGCTCGAAGATGGGCGAAGAGAAAAAGAAGCAGGTCATCAAAGCCCTGCGCGATCTGACCCCTGACTGGCTGGACTGGGCAATCAACGAAAAGTTCCTGGACTTTTTCGTTGAGCTGATTTTCAAAGTCACCAAGAGCAAACTCGAAGCATACATGGAAAAGAAATCCAAAGAAACCGCAACTGTGGCCCGTTTCGGTAAGGCGGGGGAGGACAACAAATATGACTGACGAGGAACTGGAACACCGCTTGACGGAGGTTGAGAGCAGAAGCAAGAGCAACACCCACCGACTCGATGACATGGAGAAGTTGACCGATGCGGTGAACGGCATGAACACCAACATCAAGCTGACAATCCAGCAACTTGAATCAACGAACAAAAGCCTTGAAATCGTCACAGCTCAAAACAAAAAGCAGGACGACCGCCTGACCGAATTAGAAAAAGCCCCCGGAGCGTTTGGGAACAAGCTGTGGTGGGCGGTCATTGCGGCGCTTGTTTCAGGCATTGTAGCCTATGAACTGGCGGCATTCCTGCGCTGAAAGGTTGCACGAGGACGTGTACAGCAAGCTGACGAATCAGCGCATTAAAACTGCATAACTAAAAATCCCCCGCTGGCAATCCGAAAGGAAAGCTGGCGGGGGATTTTTTGCTGTCTGTGGAGGCGACGGAATGTAAACCTCTGTCCGAAAGAATAAAGAACGTAGAAGCGAATTATATTATGCAAAGCGGCAGATGGATTTTATCAGCGTACCAGTTTTCCGGGAAGTGGGATAATGAAAATAACGCTGTAAGGCGAAATCTCAACGCATGGGTTCGCCCGGCGTTGCGGTTCGTCCACCAGTAAAAAGCACCTGGATTCGTTAAAATCCAGGTGCTTTTTCTTTGCTTATACCACACTGTTTCACGCACTTTGCAATGACAGAGCCTCCCGCGCTGACGGAGAGGGATAAGCAGCTTGCAAAATGAGAACCCTTGTGCTACAATAGGAAAGGTTCCTAGTAGATATTTCCGGTTCGCCGGAACAGCGATACAACAGAAAAGAGGATGTCTGTTATGAGCGTGAAAAAGATCAGCGAGGCCATTCTGAGCGTAGGTGTGGATGATACCACCATCGACCTGTTCGAGAGTCAGTACCCGGTGCCCACCGGTGTGAGCTACAATTCCTATGTCATCCGGGATGAGAAGACCGCCGTTCTGGATACGGTAGACGCCCGCGCCACCGACCCGTGGCTGGAAAATCTGGCCGAGGCCCTGAACGGCACCCAGCCCGACTACCTCATCGTCTCCCACATGGAGCCGGACCACTGTGCCAACATCGCAAAGCTGGCCGCACGTTACCCGGCCATGCAGGTGGTGGGCAACGCCAAGACCTTCCAGTATATGGAGCAGTTCTTCGGCGCGGACGCCGTCGCAAAGGAACGCCGCGTGGTGGTCAAGGACGGCGAGAGCCTGAGCCTGGGCAGCCACACGCTGACCTTCGTTTTTGCGCCCATGGTGCACTGGCCGGAAGTCATGGTGAGCTATGAGTCCACCGAGAAGGTGCTCTTCTCCGCCGACGGCTTTGGCCGTTTTGGCGCAGTGGCAAAGTTTGACGAACATGCCGACTGGGCCAGCGAAGCCCGCCGCTACTTCCTGAACATCGTGGGCAAGTATGGCCCGCAGGTGCAGGCTCTGCTGAAGAAGGCGGCTGCGCTGGACATCCAGACCATCTGCCCGCTGCACGGCCCCGTGCTGACCGGCGACCTGAGCAAGTACCTGGCCTACTATGACACCTGGTCCAGCTACAAGCCCGAAGAGCCGGAAAAGATCCTGGTCGCCAGTGCGTCCATCCACGGCCACACCCGCGCAGCAGCGCACCAGATGGCTGAAAAGCTCCGCGCCAGAGGAGCCAAAGTCGTGGAGATGGACCTGACCCGCACCGATGTCTCCTACGCCGTGACCGAAGCTTTCCGCTGCGGGAAGATCGTGCTGGCCTGCGCCACTTACGACGGCTTCCTCTTCCCGCCGATGGAAAACCTGCTGGCCCATCTGAAGACCAAGAACTTCCAGAGCCGCACCATCGGCCTGATGGAGAACGGCACCTGGGCCCCCATGGCCGCCAAGCTCATGCGCACCGAACTGGAGGACATGAAGAACATCACCGTCTGTGAGAACGTCGTCACCATCCGTTCGGCAGTCAGTGCCGCATCGGAGGCACAGATGGAGCAGCTGGCGGAAGAGCTGATTGCAAAATAAGAACTACACAGCAAAAACAAGGGCCCGGCACCGGAAGTGTCGGGTCCTTGTTTTTTCTCTTGTTCTCTTATCGCTTCTTCGGCCCCAGAAGCACCAGTCCGCTCACGGCGACAAGGCCGCCGAGGAGGGCGAGACCGGCACCCGCCTGACCGAAGGTGTCGCCGACCGCACCGACGAGGGGGCTGGCGGGGATCATGAGCAGACTGTAGGCCATGCTGTCCACGCTGATGAGGGTGGCACGCTGGTCGCTGGGGATGGCGTCGTTGAGCTGTTGGATCTCATGCAGGAGGTAGACCTGCAAAACGCCTTGCACCAGCATCATGCCGAAGATGCCGCCCCAGGCAGGCGCGGTGCCCACCAGAAGGGTGCCCGCACCGCAGAGCAGAGCACAGACGGCGTAGAACCGTCGTATGGAGCAGAACCGGACCCGGCGTCCGGCCTCGGTGCCGAGGACGCAGGCGATGCCGCCCAGCAGCAGGGGAAGGAACAGCGCTTCGGTGGGCCAGCCCAGCTCAATGAGACGCTGCTGCAAAAACATCTTGGTCAGGTAGCAGGGCACCGAGATGATCGCACTGGATGCGATGAGCTTCGCGGCCAGCGGGCAGGTGCGCAGAACATGCAGACTGTCCTGCACGAGCTGGATGAATTGACCGGGCAGGTCGTGCAGGGGCTGCCGGGCCCGGTTGGCCTGCGCCGCCGTGACGATGGGTTCGTTCATCCATCGGCAGGCGAGGGTGGAGACGCCCTCGAACAGGGCGCTGAGCAGATAAAAGCCTGCAAAGCCGAGGAACCGCTGGACCGTGCTGGCCAGCGAACCCAGCGCACTGGCCAGCATGGAGATCTGGGAACTGTTGGCGGAGATCTGAAGGTACTCGTCCTCGCGGTCTTCCGTCTTGAGGCTGTCATAGACAAGGGCCGTGAAGGTGCCGGAGAACAAGGCATTGTAGAGTGCCTTCAGCGCCATTGCGAAGCAGATGGCAAACAGGTTCGGTGCAAACGCCATCAGCAGGTTGGAGGTGACGGCCATCACACCGCCGGACACAAGGGCTTTTTTGCGGCCCAGAAGATCTGCCGCCATGCCGCTGGGCACTTCGCACAGCAGGCTGACGATATGGAAAATACTTTCGGCCAGGCCGATCTCCCACAGGGAGAACCCCCGTGCGGCCAGCAGCGCGACCCACACGGCGTCGGTGATCCGCAGGCCGGAGAAGAAGTCGGCCGTATAAACACAGCCAAGCTGCCGCTTGATGTTGAGCGTTGATCTTTTGTTTGATTTCATGGAAAGCACCTTTCATTTTTACAAGATGAAACAGTGCCCATCCTTAGAGTCTCTTTGTACAACCTCTCCGTCTCGCTTGCGCGATGCCGCAGCTTCCAAAGGTCGATCCGTAGGCGAGACGCAGAGGTTGTACCACAGACCACATTTCCATTCCGTATCACGGTTGCCGGAAAATGATCCTTCGTACAACCTCTCCGTCACCTTCGGTGACACCTCT